>JACCDO012122096.1_pt1 | contig 12781 bp, 15 predicted proteins | sample 7446101 | NCBI WGS metagenome assembly JACCDO01 (sample SAMN15323440, study PRJNA562643) | freshwater metagenome | isolation source: river surface water | place: USA:Blue River Watershed | collected 2017-08-16
GCTCGTCCTGAATCTGAATCGAGAATTCGCACATCAACATGTCCTTCATGGATCGCATCTTCTACGTCGTGCACGCAGTAGGCCACATCATCTGACCAATCCATAACTTGGGCTTCAAAACTTGTTCGGTCATCACTTCGACCATTTCTTACCCAAGTGAAAATATCTGCATCATCGTCATAGACGCCATACTTTGAATTACCCGTTTTTTTGATCCATGGATATTTTGAAGCTGCATCAAGTGATGCCCTAGTTAAATTAAGCCCGATTGAATTACCTGGTCTTGGTCCGCTTTCTGGTCCAATTGCTTTTGGTTCAAGTCTGGTTAACAATCGAAATGATTGAGCGTTGCCTTCAAAGCCACCAATGTCACTTGCCAGTTCATTTAATGCTGTTTCACCATTATGCCCAAAAGGCGGATGGCCAAGATCGTGCGCCAAACATGCAGTGTCAACTAGATCTGGATCGCAACCAAGAACAAAACCAAGTTCACGACCGATTTGTGCCACTTCAAGTGAATGGGTAAGTCTAGTTCTTGGAAAATCATCTTGGGCAGCTACTAGAACCTGAGTTTTAACACCTAGGCGACGAAGTGCTGAACTATGCATGATGCGCGCGCGGTCTCTTGCAAACTCGGTGCGCTGAACACTTTTGTTGGGTTCTGCTACCCAACGCTCTAGGTCAGCACTTTCATACATATTCATAAGTTAACTATCCCCCACTGACACTAAGTTCAGCACTGCGCACAGTCTCTTGTTCGCTTTTAGACATAACTTGAGAATTTAGCCAGCCATCTGGAAGATTGACTTTCTTCTCTGGTGTGGTGCGCCCACGGGGTGCATGTGCAATTTCATCAGTTAGTTGCTGATTTGGATCAATTGTTGAAAGCAAGTCATCCATTTCCGAAAGTGAATTAATTAGCGCAAGCGCCCCACGAACTTCACTTCCAGCAACTAAACCTTTTAAGTACCAAGCCATGTGTTTGCGCATCTCACGGCATCCATAAAATTCATCACCGTGCATTTGGCAAAGTAGCTGCGCATGTCGCTTCATCCAGCGCAAAATGTCACCAGATTTTGGTTCATTTGGAATTTGGTCACCAGCAAAAGCAGATCTAATCTGACCGAATAACCACGGTCGACCTAGGCAGCCACGACCAATCACAACACCGCGTGCACCAGTTTCGCTGATCATTCTTTTGGCGTCATGTGCTGACCAAATATCACCGTTACCTAAAACTGGAGTATTTGGAATATGTTCAACAAGTTTGGCAATCGCTGACCAGTCAGCTTGGCCCCCGTAATACTGTGCAGCTGTTCTGCCATGAAGGGCCACCCAAGTTACGCCAGCTTCTGAAGCGATTTTTCCAGCATCTAAATAAGTGATGTGATCAAGATCGATGCCAATGCGCATCTTTACCGTTACTGGAACTTTTCCGTCGGCATTCTTAACTGCGGCTTGAACGATCTGTTGATATAAATCTCGTTTCCATGGAAGCGCACTTCCCCCGCCCTTGCGGGTTACTTTTGGCACAGGGCAACCAAAATTTAGATCAATGTGATCTGCCATATCTTCGGCGACCACCATTCGCACCGCATCACCAACAATTTTTGGATCAACGCCGTATAGCTGAATACTTCGAACTTTTTCATCGCCATCAAACGTGACCAGGTCAAGCGTTTCTTGATTGCGCATAAGCAGTGCTTGAGACGTTGTCATCTCGGCAACATAAATCGTTCCATCAGCATCAACCTGGCCAGCAGCTGCGCGCAATTCAGTTGATGCCTCGCGGCAAACTCTGCGGAAAGCACGATTGGTCACACCAGCCATCGGTGCCAACTCAATTACCGGGTTATTTGCTAAAAGATCAGCAAACATTAGCAACCAATAAGTCGGGCAGCAAGCCATCCTTCAAGGGCATCTAAACCAATTCGCTCTTGATTCATGGTGTCGCGATCACGAACGGTTACTGCTTGATCTTCTAAAGTTTCAAAATCAACCGTGATGCAATACGGGGTTCCGATTTCATCCTGACGACGGTATCGACGCCCAATTGCACCAGCATCATCAAAATCAATCATCCAGTTCTTGCGAAGCTGCGCGGCTAAGTCACGAGCTTTTGGTGAAAGATCGGAATTTCGCGATAGCGGAAGAACTGCAGCCTTGATTGGTGCCAGGCGCTTATCAAATCGCATCACAACGCGGGTATCGACGCCACCCTTGGTATTTGGTGCTTCATCTTCAGCGTATGCATCAAGCATGAAAGCAAATACGGCTCTGGTTAAACCTGCTGCTGGCTCGATCACAAATGGCACATACTTCTCGCCAGATTCTTGATCGAAATAGCTCAAGTCTTTGCCTGAGTGTTCCATATGGGTTTTTAGATCGTAATCAGTTCGATTCGCAATACCTTCAAGCTCAGCAAATTCACTTCCGCCAAATTGGAAACGATATTCGATATCAACTGTGCGCTTTGAATAATGAGAAAGTTTTTCTTTTGGATGTTCAAAGAAGCGTAAGTTCTCTGGATTTAAACCTAAGTCGATGTACCAGTTATAACGTTCCTGCAGCCAGTATTCATGCCACTGCTCATCTGTACCTGGAGCAACAAAGAACTCCATTTCCATCTGTTCAAATTCTCGAGTGCGGAAAATGAAGTTTCCAGGAGTAATTTCGTTACGGAATGACTTACCAGTCTGGCCAATTCCAAATGGCGGTTTCTTGCGGGATGAAGCCGCAACGTTTGCATAGTTTACGAAAATACCTTGCGCAGTTTCTGGACGTAAGTAATGCAGTGAATTCTCATCAACTACTGGACCAAGGTTTGTTGAAAGTAAACCATTGAACATTTTCGGTTCTGTGAATTGACCCTTTGTTCCGCAGTTTGGACAAGGGATATCAGCTAAGCCACCTTCTGGCGCGCGACCTTTACGCTCTTCAAATTCTTCAAGTAAGTGATCTTCACGGAAGCGGCGGTGACAAGAAAGGCATTCGGTAAGCGGATCAACGAATGCATTGATATGGCCAGATGCTTCCCATACCTGCGGTGAAAGGATTACTGAACTATCTAGACCAACAATGTCGTCCCGACCTTGCACAATAGCTTTCCACCATTGGCGCTTTACATTCTCTTTAAGTTCAACACCTAATGGGCCGTAATCCCAGGCCGATCTAGTGCCACCATAAATTTCGCTGCACGGGTAAACAAAACCACGACGTTTGGACAGATTAACAATTGCGTCTACGCGATCCATTAACTCATCAATCACTTAAGGGCGATCCGACTGGTTGCCGGCCTTCCGAAGTGCTTTAAGTCTAGTCGGCTAACTAATCGAACTAAGAATCCAGACTTGATTCGTAATGACTAAAGTTCGCGCCATCGGCTGCTTGCAATACTTCAAATGCACTTGGCTCATCCTTCATATTTGCCAGAAATGGCCAAACTTGCATTTTGGCTTCATTTGATGAAAGTGCCCTGCGATAAGAGCCAACATCAGCCCATTTTGTAGTCACGATTAACCTATTAGCCTGATCAGGGCTTCGTCCTACTTGAGCTTCTATGAACCCAGGTTTTTCCTGCATGGTTTTGATTGCAGTTTTTGCACTTGCCAACCAGGGGTCGAGATCACCTTGGTCAAAAATCCAAAGCGAAACAAACGGTCCAAGACTCATTTAACGAACAAAATCTGTGTAAGCCCAGAAAGCAAAATGATCGCAACAAGTACAAATCTGAAAAGTTTTGATTTAGCGTCAAGTAGCGGCCAAGATAAGAAAAGTAGCCAGCCGACAAAAAGGCCAACGAGAAATATAAAAAATCCACCAACGACACCTGGCGCAAAAAGGCCAATTAACAGAAATGACAACATGAGAATTGGCACTAGCCACTTTGGCCAATTATTAATTGTTAATAGTGCAGGTGTACTTAAGACTTCTAACTTCTTGCGCAAATTACTAGACATATAAATCCCCCGACCTTGGCTACTAACTTTAGCGACCAAGGCTTATTGACAATGATTCTTAATAAGTCTAAACTGGAATCATTCTCAATAAGGAGTTCAAATGGGGATTTTCGTAGCTTCTCTTACAGTTCTGGCCACCTTCTTTGGTGGATTACTGGCATTGCGCGCGCGAAGTAAGAATCATCTAGTTCTTGGGTTAAGCGCAGGATTATTGCTGGGCTTGGTGGCCTTCGACCTCTTGCCTGAAGTATTTGAATTAACCACATTGGAAATCTGGCATGTACCTGCTGTGATGGTTGCCTTTTTAACCGGTTTCTTGGTGTTACACGTCATCGAGCGACTAGTTGGCGCACACGATCCACATGAACACGGCGCTGTTCCTGATCACTCACACCCGCATCAGATCGGCGGACTAATCGCAGCACTGGCAATGGTTGTTCATATATTTTTAGATGGTTTAGCTGTAGCGCTGGCATTCAAAGTTGATCAAACTTTCGGTTGGTTGGTTGCAGTTGCCGTTATGGCTCATGCATTTTCAGATGGCTTAAATACAGTTGCCATGTTAAGCGGAATTGATAACTGGGCTAAGCGGGCCAAAACACTTCTTGGTGCTGATGCCATTGCACGCATAAGTGGTGCAAGTGTTGGAACCTTTGTTGCAATCAGCGATAACTTTCTTGGAATTTACTTGGCTATTTTCGCTGGTTTCTTGACCTATCTTGCTACATCACACATTTTGCCTGAAGCCCACTCAATCAAACCATCAAAGTCAATTTTGGTTTCAACGCTTCTAGGCGTTGTGGCAATGTTCTTAATGATCAATCTTGTACATGGTTAAGCATGCAACGCAACACTAAGCAAAGACAGGCAGTAGAAAGTTGTCTTCACAAAATTTCTGGATTTGCAAGTATCCAAGAAATTCATGCAGAACTTCAAAAATCTGGTAGCAAAGTAGGGCTTTCAACTGTTTACCGACTAGTTGGCCAGATGCATTCGGAAAATCAGGTAGACATGATTTTAAACGAAAGTAACGAAGCATTATTTAGGCTCTGCAGTAAAGAGCATCACCACCATATCGTTTGTGATGGATGTGGAATCACTGTCGAGATTATTGATGATCTGATCGAATCCTGGGCAAACAAAATCGCAAAAATGAATAAATTTAGGTTGACTTCACATCAACTTGAGCTGACTGGAACTTGCGTTAACTGTTCGTAGATATTTGATTTGGCACTGCCCCGCCATATCGACGGTCACGGCTAGCAAAAATCTCGCAAGCGTTCCACAGATGGCGGCGATCAAAATCTGGCCACAGAGTGTCAAGAAATACAAACTCCGCATAGGCACTTTGCCAAAGTAAAAAATTACTTATTCGCTGCTCTCCACTTGACCGAACAAATAAGTCAACATCTGGCAGATCTGGTTCATCTAGATATTTAGCTATTGTTTTTTCGGTAATTTTTGCTGGATCTAGTTTGCGAGATTTAACATCACTAGCAATTCGGGAAACTGCATCAGCAATCTCAGCGCGGCCACCGTAATTTACGCACATAGTTAAAGTGAGTTTTTTATTGCGCTTGGTGATTTCTTCGGCTTTTTCTAATTCTTCAATTACCGACTTCCACAATTTCGGTCTGCGCCCGGCCCAGCGAATCTGCACTCCTAAATCTTTCATTTCACCTACACGACGCCTAATGACATCGCGATTGAAATTCATTAAGAATTTAACTTCATCTGGCGAGCGCTTCCAGTTTTCAGTTGAAAAAGCGTAAGCCGAAATGTGAGTGATTCCAAGTTCTAATGCGCCATAAACGCAATCCATCAAACTTTGTTCGCCAGCTTCATGACCTGCGGTTCTTGGTAAGCCGCGTTCTTTAGCCCAACGACCATTGCCATCCATCACGATTGCCACATGTTTTGGAATTAATTCTTTTGGAATTTTTGGCGCAGTTGCTCCGGAGCTATGTTTTGGCGGCTGCATAGATTTATCTTTTCACGGAACTAACGAATTCGATCAACTAGCGGCAATGATCGAAGTGTCTTGTCCATATGCCACTGGGTATAGGCGGCAACAATTCCAGCAACTTCATTTTTTTGTGATCCGGTTGCCTGATCAGCCAAATTCCAATCACCTTCAAGGAGCGCTTGCATGAGTTGGATTGATTCTGCTTTCGGGGCAACGCTTCCTGGCGCGCGATGATCAAAGCAAAGCGCTCCACCAGATGGCACATGAAAAAAAGGCTGCGCCCCTGACATCCCACAAACTATGCACGCATCAAGTGTTGGTGAATACCCAGCAAGTGAAAGTGCGCGCAATAAATACGCATCAAGTACCAGAGTTGAGTCATGTTCACCATTTACTAGTGTGCGAAGAGCGCCAACAAGTAATAAGTACTGCGCTTCATTTGCCACAGATTCTTCAGAGACTAAACGATCAGCAGTTTCTAGCATGGTTTGCCCTGCTGTCCAGAGTGTGTAATCAATCGCAAGATCTTGCCCGTAGGCATTGAGCGATTCGGCTTGGGTAATTATGTGTAAGTTTTTGCCTTCATGAAGCAAAAGATCAACTCGACTAAATGGCTCAAGTCTGGCGCCAAATTTACTCTTGGTTCGGCGAACCCCTTTTGCAACAGCTCTAACTTTGCCGCGTTCTCGAGTTAGAAATGTGATGATTCGATCAGCTTCACCAAGTTTGTGCGTGCGAAGAACAATGGCTTCGGCTCGGTAACTTGGCATAGGTCTATGGTGTCATGGCCTACCTACATGTAAGTGATCAGGTAACGTCAAGGTATGAAGAAAACCAATGAAGAGTCAAAAAACCCAGCGCAATTATTCGGGATTGATCGGCACAATCTGAATCAATCGCTGCGGATCATAACTTTCTGGGTTATTGGCTTAATGGTTAGCCTTTGGATTTTTGATAAAAACCGAAACTTCATATTTCTGCTGCTACTTTCCTGGCTTACTGCGATCGCAATGGATCCTGCAGCCGACTGGTTAACTGCAAAAGGTATGAAGCGCGGTGGCGCTGTTGGCGTAGTGCTGATCACTTTGATCACTGTTGGCATCGGATTTTTAGGATTATTTGGTGGCGTGCTCTTTTCGCAGGCAGCATCGCTTGTTGATGAACTTCCAATCATTGTCACAAATGCAGTGAACTGGATTAACTCAACATTTGATTTAACGCTTAGCTCAGCTGAAATTCAACAATCACTTAATCTAACTCCAGAACAAATGGCCACTTGGGCCAGTAACTTAGCGGGCGGCGTCGTTGGAGTTGTTACTGGATTAATTGGTGCAATTTTCCAATTCATGACCATGCTGTTATTTGCCTACTACTTTGCCGCCGAGGGAACCAGAGTCAGACGAGCAATTGGTCGTTGGCTAAGCCCATCAGCACAAGAAGTATTTGTAACAACTTGGGACATAGCAGTTCAAAAAACTGGCGGGTTTGTTGCTTCAAAACTTTTATTAGCTGTGGTTTCAATTTTTGCCCACGGAATTTTCTTTATGGCAATTGGTGTTCCTTATTGGCTACCAATGGCAATCATTACCGGCATAGTTGGCCAATTCATTCCAGCAATTGGAACTTATTTAGGTATTTTGATTCCAGTGCTATTTACATTGTTTAGCAATCCATTTGATGCACTTTGGATCATTATTTTTGCCACTATCTACCAGCAATTTGAAAACTACATTCTGTCACCACGAATTAGTCGAAAGATGATGGACATTCATCCTGCGCTTGCGTTTGGCTCGGTAATCGTTTTTGCAAACTTATTTGGTGCCCTAGGTGCGCTAATTGCTATTCCAATTGCCGCAGCCATAGTTGCTGTTTCTGATACCTACGGCAAACGCAACAACTTAATTCCGCGATTGCACGATTTAAATAATTAAAAACCTAAACGGTTTAATTGTTTTGGGTCGCGCTGCCAATCTTTAGCGACTTTTACGCGCAGATCCAAGAAAACTGGAACACCTAACATTTTGGAGATCGCTTCGCGAGCTGTTGTGCCAACTTCTTTTAAGCGACTGCCATTTTTGCCAATCACGATATGTTTCTGGCTTTCACGCTCAACATAAACTACGGCAAAAATGTCCATCAATGGCTTGTCTTCAGGCCTGTCAGCTCGCATTGCCATTTCATCAACGACCACGGCAATTGAGTGTGGCAGTTCGTCACGAACCCCTTCAAGGGTTGCCTCGCGGATTAGTTCAGCGATCATGATCTGCTCAGGTTCGTCAGTTAATTCGCCATCCGGATAAAGTGGCTGACCTTCTGGCAGATGTGAAAGTAAAAGGTCACTAAGAAGATCAATCTGAATGTCACTTACTGCAGATACTGGAACGATTTCAGTCCATTCGAAATTAAGTTCGTCAGCTAAATTACTCACCGCAAGCAACTGTTCGCCCACCGCTTGTTTTTCAGCCGTATCTACTTTTGTGACAACGGCAATTTTTTTAACCTTTGGCAAACTTGCGATTTGCTCAACAATGAACCTGTCCCCCGGACCAATTGGTTCATTTGCCGGAAAGCACATTACAACTAAGTCCACTTCAGACCAAGTGTCAGCAACTAGTGCATTTAATCGCTCACCAAGAAGCGTGCGCGGACGATGTACGCCCGGAGTATCAATTAAAACAATTTGACCATCTGGTCGATTAACAATTCCGCGAATTGTGTGACGAGTAGTTTGTGGGCGCCCCGATGTGATCGCAATCTTCTGCCCAACAAGTGCATTAGTTAGTGTTGATTTACCAACATTTGGCCGACCAACTATGCAAGCAAATCCGCTACGCAAGAGTGCCTACTTCTTCTAAATCTTCAATTATCGGCTTTTTTGATTCTGAATAAGCAAGCAATGCAAGGGCTGAAAGAATTACTAAGCAACCAATCAATCCTTGAGTAGTTAACTGTTCATCAAGTAAGAAAATGCCCCAGATTGTTGCGCCAACAGGTTCAAGCAACATGATTGTGGTTACGGTTCCTGGACTTAAGTTGTGTAGACCAATTCCATAGAAGATGTTGCCTAGCGTTGTAGCAATTGGGCCTAAATATAAGATCAAAAGTAAATCACTAGTTGAATCAATCCAGCCACCACTGGCTAGGGCAACTGGCGCAGCCAACATTGAACCAATCGACATAAATACGCCATTAACCAAAATGCCATCAGCTTTTTGAGTGCGAATAGTATTAACACCCAAAACCACAAATAGCGCGGCCATTAATCCTGCTGAAAGCGCAGCCAAAATTCCCGTAACTTCTAGATTGCCATTGAAGCCCGTAAGTAATGTCAATCCACAAATTGCTACTACGGTGCTAAGTATCCAAATCTTTGTTGGTTTACCAAAACCAAAAATTGTTGAAAATAAACCAGCTAAGAATGATGAAGAGCCAATCGCAACTAGCGCACTTACCGCAACCCCGATTTTTGGCGCTGCATAAAACATTGCAAGTTGAAATACGAATGTGAACGATCCAAGTAACCAGACAACTGGAATTTTAAGTATTCTGGCAAAATCTTTGCGACCATATTTATAGAGAACGTAAAGTCCTATTCCAGCGCCACCAAGAAAAATACGCCAAGCCGCAACGGATGCTGGTGTACCTGGGTTATCCATAATTGCTCTGGATGTTGTCGCCGTACTAAAAAAGAAGCTTGAAATTAAAAGCCCAATTAAGCCCGTTTTTGCTGCACTCTTAGTTGTCATTAATTGGTACGCTCGCCGCGCACATTTACTAAATAAATTGGCGTATTGGGACCAGCAAAACCTTCAACAACAGCTCGATCGTAATCAGCTAACTCTTGTTCAGTGCAAAGAACGACTGCCTCAAGACTGGTCGCACCCGAAGCCATTGCTTGGCCGACAGTTAATTCAATGGCAGATAAATTTAAAAATTCGGTTGATACTTCTGCATTTGCATAAGTTCTACCGGTTTCATCGCGAACAGCAGCACCGCTAGCAGCACCAATACGTGAGCGAACACTCTTAGCTAAGGTGACTAATTTGTCATCTTCAGCAGTCCAGTTACTCATCATTTTCTTCCGAGTCGTTATCACTAAACGTATCGCGAGAAACAAGGACTGTACTAATTCGATTACGTCTGCCTACCGCAGATTCAGCTGTCAAAATATGCTCGCCAATGTCGACTTGGGCACCAGAGATAGGAACGCTACCCAATCGCTTTGCCATGAGCCCTGCAACTGTATCCACGCCTTCTTCCTCGATTTCAATGTCGAGAAGTTCAGCTAAGTCATCAATATGCAGCCTGGCGCTGATTCGGTATTCACCATCGCCTAGCTCTTCAACATCTGGCGCGGCTACGTCATACTCATCAGAAATCTCGCCAACAATTTCTTCCAGTACATCTTCAATGGTCACAAGTCCTGCTGTGCCGCCGTACTCATCCACCAAAACTGCTAAATGAGTGCGCGCTGCCTGCATATCGCGCAGAAGTTCATCAGCAGAGCGTGAATCAGGAACTAGATAAACCGGGCGCATTAAATCTGAAACACGTTCGGTTGTTTGAGCATCACTATGTTCAAAAATTCGTTTGGCAATGTCTTTGACGTAGATCACGCCAACAATATCGTCAATACTTTCGCCAACCACTGGAATTCGTGAATACCCAGAACGAAGGCCAAGAGACATTGCTTGGCGAAGGGTTTTGGTGCTTTCCACCCAAACCATTTCGGTTCTAGGCACCATAACTTCACGAGCCACGGTGTCACCTAGCTCGAAAACTGAATGAATCATTTGGCGTTCATCATCTTCGATAACCGAGTCGGCGCCAGCCATATCCACTAATTCGCGAAGTTCTGCTTGAGTTGAAAATGGCCCTTCTCTAAAACCTTTACCCGGTGTGATCGCGTTACCGATCGCAATAAACAAGCGACTTAATGGGTTTAGAAAGATGGTTACAAAACGAGTTAAACCAAGTGTTCGCATTGCGATGCGCTCTGGATGTTGACGGCCAAGTGTTTGTGGCGCAACACCAAGGAACACATAACCAACAACCACCATGGAAATTGCTGCAACCGCAAGCGCCTGTGGGTTGTCGCCAAGCAATCCAATCGAGGAATTGGTGACCAAAATTACTGCAATCGTTGAAAGTGAAAGATGAGCGAAAAGAAGTGCGTTTACATATTTCGCGCGGTTATCAAGTAGCCCAAAAAGAATTTCAGCTTTTCTATTTCCATCTTTTTTAAGCTGTTCAACAGTCACTTTGCTAACCCTGGCAAGAGCTGATTCAGTGGCAACCAAAATGCCAGCAATAACTACCAGTGTGAAAGCTGCGACTAACGAACTTACATCAGACATTAGTTAGCGCCTCGACGATTGCGTTCAATTTCCCACTCAAGTAGTAACTCAGCTTGTAAACCAAACATGACTTTGTGCTCTTCAGGCTCAGCATGGTCATGACCAAGTAAATGCAAAATTCCGTGAGTTAGCAGCAAGCGCATTTCAACTTCAGTTGTGTGTCCTGCAACTTGGGCCTGGCGAATAGCTACTTCTGGGCAAATAACAATGTCACCCAAAATTCCTTCAGCACTTAATTCATCTGGAGTTCCAGCGCGAAGTTCATCCATTGGAAAACTTAAAACATCGGTGCTACCGGGTTCATCCATAAATCTTTCGTGAAGTGCTGCCATTGCAACTTCACCAACAAGCATGATTGAAAGTTCAGCACCTGGATTGATGTGCAGTTTGCGAAGCATGAAAGCGGCTTGATCAGCTAAATCTTTTTCGTCTGCATCAAACTCAGATTCGTTATTAACATCTATCGACATTTAACGTTTCCGTGCCTTCATTTCATCAAACTTGCCATAAGCATCAACAATTTGGCCAACTAATTTATGGCGAACAACATCTTGAGAACTCATCTCACAAAAGGCCACATCATCAATTCCGGTAAGAATGTCGCGAACGACTCGTAGGCCACTAGATGTTCCAGATGGCAAATCCACTTGGGTCACATCACCTGTGATGACCATGGTTGAACCAAAACCAAGGCGCGTTAGGAACATTTTCATTTGTTCAGGAGAAGTGTTCTGAGCTTCGTCCAAAATAATGAATGCATCATTTAATGTGCGACCTCGCATGTAAGCAAGGGGCGCAACTTCGATTGTTCCACTTGTCATTAAACGAGGTATTGAATCAGCGTCAACCATGTCGTGTAGTGCGTCATAAAGTGGACGCAAGTAAGGGTCGATCTTTTCACTAAGAGTTCCAGGCAAAAATCCCAAGCGCTCGCCTGCCTCAACAGCCGGACGAGTCAAGATGATTCGGGAAACTTGCTTACTTTGCAAAGCTTGAACAGCTTTTGCCACAGCTAGATAAGTTTTACCTGTACCAGCTGGACCGATACCAAAAACAATTGTGTTGTTATCAATTGCATCTACATAATGCTTTTGATTTAACGTCTTAGCGCGAATTGCTTTGCCACGGTTAGAAAGAATATTTGCAGTTAAAACATCTGCTGGACGAACATCACTTCGTAGCATTCCAATTGAACGCTCAACTGAATCTGGGGTTAAGCCCTGACCTGTTCGAAGCACAACCAGCATTTCACTGATTAATTGTTCAATTAATTTAACGCTTGGGCCTGGACCATCAAGAGTCACTTCATTGCCGCGAACCATTACGACAACATCTGGAAAGGCGCGTTCAATTACTTTGAGTAATTCATCGCGAGTACCAACAACTGAAACCATTGGGGTGGAAGTTGGGATTACGACTACAGAGTGAGTAGGTGATGCCGAAATTGTCATTGAATCAATTCTAAATGCTTAACCAGGGGGCCAATTAAGGCTTCGTCC
>JACCDO010281563.1_pt1 | contig 12780 bp, 8 predicted proteins | sample 7446101 | NCBI WGS metagenome assembly JACCDO01 (sample SAMN15323440, study PRJNA562643) | freshwater metagenome | isolation source: river surface water | place: USA:Blue River Watershed | collected 2017-08-16
GAAATAGTAGAGTTACCGGAAATAATAGAGTTACCTGCGACTTCTAATGCACCGGAAATTGTAGAATCACCAGTAACTGATAATTCTCCTGAAATAGTAGAGTTACCTATCATATTAGTATTACCAGATACTTGAAGGTCACCATTTAATGTACTGTTATAAGTAACATCTAAGTAGGCAATTGTTTGTTTGACGTAAGACATTTTTTATTTATAACAAGAAAAAAAAAATTTAAACTTATTTTTTACTTTAAAAAAAAATATTTTTTTTTAATTATGATTCTGTGCAAATTAATTAATTAATTTATAAAAATATTTTTAAATTATAAAAATGTTATCTATATTTTGTCATATAGGAAATTTTAAAGTATGGTTAGATATTAAAAATTATTTAATTAATGTTAATATTCCGTTTGATTTATACTTAAATATTTCAGAATTAGTATCTGAATATGATCGAAATTTCATAAAAAGTTCTATAAAAACTAAATATATTTTTGAATTGAAAAATAAAGGTTGTGATATAGGACCTTTATTATATTTTTTAAATTATTTAAGAATAAATAATATAGAGTATGAGGATATTATACATATACATACTAAAACTGATGATATTTGGAGGACAAAAATGTTGAAAAATATTTTCGATAATTTGAACGCTACTATATTAAAATATAAGAATATTTATGGTTGTTTAAATATGTCTTATGACTATATTAATTATGATTATGATATAGATTTTTTACAAAAAGCAGATATTAATTTTATTAATAATTGGAATATTTTTGATAAAGTTGTAAAAAAAACTTTTGAAAATGATTTTGATCGTTTAGAATATTTAAAAAATAATTTAGAAACTAAAATTTTTGCTCCTCATATATGTTCTGGATTATATGAAAAATTATTAAAAAATAAAGATAATTATTTACAAAAAGATAATTTTCAAAGAAAAATTATATTATTCTTAAGATTATTAAAAAATCAAAATAAATTATACTATTATCCTGGAACCTTCTTATTATTTAAACATAAACTTTTTAATGAAACATTTAAAAAATGGAATTTAATAGATATTTATAATGAATTAGAAGTTGGTAAAGCAAACGATTTAATTATTCAATCTAAAACACATTCATTAGAAAGAATTATACCAATTGGTATGCAATTATATTTATTAAAAGAAGAGATTAGTATGTTAGAAACTTTTTTATATAAAGAAGTTGATAAAAAAAATATTGATAACTATTTACTAAAGATTAAAAATGAATTTCATTATATGAATATAAATGATTCTGATAATAAAAAAATAAAAATTCTTAGTAATTATAATTTACAATCAATTTCAAATAATATTATGGAATATTTAAAAAAATTAAAGATTGATTCTGAAATTATAACAGACCTAAATGAAAGCGATTTAAATAATGATAATTTATATATTATCATATATTCTAAAGATCTAAAAATAATTCCTAAAAAGTATATTTTTTATCAAATTGAACAAAAAACAAGTAATTTTTTTACCGAAGATTATTTAAATGCTATGAGAAATGCTCAAATAGTATGGGATTTTTCAATAGATAATTATAGTAAATATGATAATATTATTCCGTTAGATAAATTATTTATACAACCATTTATATTAAATAGAGAAAATAATCAAATAACTGAAGTAGAAGCAAACGAAATTTTATACGATATTTTATTTTATGGAGCTGTATCAGAAAGACGTAATTTAATTATGAATGAACTTAGTAAAAAATATAGAGTATATTATTCAACATCTTTACATGGAGAAGAAAAATATGATATTATAAAAAAATCAAAAATTATTTTAAATATTCATTATTATGATGATGCTTCATTAGAAACTTGTAGACTTAATGAAATATTACCTTTTAATAAAATTATTATATCAGAAAAAGTAAATCTCGATTTATTTAATATGGAATTATATAAAGATATGGTAATTTTTATTGATAAAATAGAAAATAATTTTGATGAACTTTTAAAAACTGTAGATAAATATATTAATAATCATAATTATGATATTACAAAACATATTATGAATACAGAGAAAAAAATTAATTACATATTAGAAAAAAATTTATTTATTAGTAATTTATGTGAAAATTTTAACTTTGAATATGATTTATTTTCTGATAAAATTTATTGTTTACATCTTCTTGAAACACCATTTAGGTTAAATGCTTTTAAAAAACAATTATATTTACCAGAAGTTGAAATATTTCCTGCAGTAAAATATTCGCCTGCATGGCAGGGTTGTGGATTATCATATAAAACTTTAATGTATAATGCTAAAAGATGTAATTTAAAGACAATTACTATTTGCGAAGATGACTGTGCTTTTAATGAAGACTTTAATAAAAAATATTTAATTATAAATGAATTTCTTAATAAAATATCAAACTGGGATATTTTTGTAGGTACAGTTGCAGGATTACCAAAAGATACAAAAATATTAAATATCTATAATTATAAAGGTATTAAATTTATAGAAGTAGATAAAATGCATAGTATGGTTTTTAATATTTATAATTATACATCTTTTGATAAAATAATACAATGGGATTTTAAAAATAAAGATGTTGATACGAATACAATAGATCAATATATTAAAAGACAAAATATGAAAATAATAATAACATATCCTTTTGAATTTTCTTGTTTAAATGTAAAAAGTTCGATTTGGGGTAAAAATTTATTTAATGAATATAATAAAATGTTTCAAGAATCTTTAGATTTATTAAAAAATAAAATAGAAAATTATGACCCTACCCGGTGAAAAACCCACATTTTTCATTACCGCGCGTTCAAAAATAATCTAAAATTTTAGATTATTTTAAGATTTAAAGTTATTAATTTTTGAATTTTAACAGAAAATTACCTTACATCTATATGAGTAATGATAAAAACCAGATTTTTTTATAAGTACCGGTCTTAAAAATTATGTATGTAAATAAAAATTTTAAAAATAAGTTATTTTTATAATATAAAATGACTCAAACAAGTACAACATTTTATAATATAAAAATAACCAAAAATGTTTCACAAACTTTTAATAATAATGATGTTATTACGGTAGAATATTTAGAAAAAAAATTATTGGAATCAAATATAAAATCGGAAAAAACAATTGAAAATATAATCAATATTATTGATACTGAAGTATTATTAAAATCTGGAGGAATAATGTCAGGAAATTTAAATATTGATATAAAAAATAATGCTTATTTATATATTGGAAATAATTGGAGAATAAATGCTTCTACAGATAATAAAATATTGATATTTGAATATAATGAAAATCCTTTAGATAAAAATTCTATATGGAAAATAGGTACACCGACTATACAATTTAATATTCCATAAAAAATATTTTTAAATTAAAGTAAATTTAAAAATATATTACTAAATAAATGAACAATTTAGAAAGTCTACAAAATAAAATAGATAAAATTAAACAATTATATAATTCTAAAAATTATAAAGAATGTTTAGATTTATCTAAAGAATTTTTAAAAATAATGGAAAATGAATATGTTCTACAAATATGTTCTAATATTTATTTTTTAGAAAATAATTTTATAGAATCCCTGAATTACACAAATAAAACAATTGAAATTAATAAAAATTTATCTAATTATATGAATAAATTAAAAATATTAAATAAACTCCAAGATAAAAATTTAAATGATGAAGTAAAAATAATAATAAAAGAAATAATAAATTTAGATTCAGATGGAAAATATTTTAATGAAATAATAGAAATATACATAGATAAATGTAATACGCAAATAGAAGCATATGATTTTTTACATACTTTAGTCAATAGAATTACAAAAAATGATTATAAAAAATATTATATATATATATTATTTAAATTTAATTTAGAAGATCTAGATAATATAACAATGCAAATTCTTCAAAAAGAATTAAAATTAAAAGAATCAGATTTTAATGACGAAACTATAATAAATAATATAAATAATATTACTTCTAAAGAAGATTGTATTTTGTTAATCAATTATTTAACTAAACCTAAAATTTTAGCAAATTCTGAAAATATTACAGAATTTTATAATAGATCTATAAATAATTTAGATAAATTAATTGAAATTTTCAAAAACAAAGTAATATACGAAAATGTAGATATATTTTCAAAATATTTTTTAAATAATTATTTTTATTATTATACATATTATGGTTTTAATTTGAAAAATTTTTATATAAAAGTCTCATCTTTATTAAAAAATATTTGTCCAGATTTAGAATATATATCACCAAAACTATCAAATAATAATAAACAGATAAATTCAAGAATAAAAATAGCTTTTATTTCAAATCTAATATTTGAAAATCATTCTGTTTGTAAAGATAGAATAGGAATTATTAAATCATTACTACTTGATAATAGATTTGATGTATATCTTATAACTAATAAGAATTATGAAGGAGAAATATTTAAATTTGTTATTAAAGATATTAAGAATATTAATAAAATATTTATTCCTAAAAATATTTCAAACTCAAGAAAAATTATTGAAAATTTAAATCTAGATATTATAATATATCCTGAAATAGGCATGGATATATTTTTTTATATATTAGCACATTCTCGTTTAGCACCAATACAAGTAAATACATGGGGACATTCAGAAACTTCTGGAATATCAACTATAGATTATTATTTTAGTTCAAAATATTTTGAAAATTCACTTTCACAAGAAAATTATAGCGAAAAATTGATATTACTTGATTCTTTATCTACATATTATTATGATTTTAAAATATACAATTTTTTGTCAAAAGAATTTAACCGTGAGGAAAATTTATTAAAATTTAATTTACCATCTAATTTAAATATATATGGTATTTTACAAAATATTATTAAATTACATCCAATTATTTTAGAAACAGTTAAAAATATTTTAATAAATGATAAATTCTCAATATTTGTATTTATTTGCAATCAGTCTTTTAAAAATAAATTTTTTAAATTTTTAGAAGAAAATTTAGGTTACTTAACTAATCGAATAAGAATTTATGATAATCAAAACTTATATGATTATTTTAAATTAATTTCTTGTATGGATATTATTATAGACTCATATCCATTTGGAGGTTGTAATACAACATTAGATAGTTTTTATTTAAATAAAATAGTAGTAACTACTCCAACAAATAAATTAAACGGATCTTTCACAACTGGATTTTACAAAAAAATGGATATTTATGATCCAATTGCATATGATATTAAAAATTTGGCAGATAAAGCTATCTGGTTTATGACAAATAAAGAAGATAAAAAAATTATTGAAAATAAAATAAAAGAAAATAAAAGTAAATTATTTCAAGAAGAAGAGTCAATTTATACATGGAAATATAAATTAATAGAATTATATTATTCTCATAACTTACAGTAAATTATTTTTTGTACAATGACAAAAAATAATATTTAAATAAAATTGATATTTATATGATTTAACTACTTTCCATACTAATTCTCACATCTTTATATACACTCTTACTCCATCTATCCGCAAAATCTGTAGGAACCACAGATTTTAAGATATTTTCATAATCATTAAATACTTCATCAACAAATTGCTCGATACAGATAGGTAAAGTTTTCTTTTCTCTTTTGTAGTGGTATAAAAATATATAATTCAAAAACTCGCTTTTTGAAGGGTATTTTTTGTGTTCAAACACATAATTTCCAAAAAAGTTATTTGTCGAAAAAAGCTCATATCCATAAATCTCAATTGCCATATCTAACCATGTCGTCTTAAAACCATTTTTATCAGGCACATTATAATATGGGCGACATGTTTGTGGACAAATTGGAACCAAATGAGTGGGAACATTATGATCAAATTTCCAATTTTTAGTTTGTACTTTTGGTGTCTTATCGTTCACAAAATTATATGGAATGTATATATCTGCTTCTGCCTTATTACTATCACATTTATCAAAAATATATTTAATATCTGAATCATCTAAACTTTCACAGAAAGTAGGCAATTTCGATCGCACTCTCTGAATTTGTTCAATTTTTGGCATTCCATCAATTAAGACCCATAAAGTTTCAGTTTCGATAGCATTATAACTTAGAGCATCTATTAGATTCTGTAGCTTAAAACTGTGATCATTTCCTTTCTTCACTTCTAAAAGAAAGTGTCTTAGGGTTTTTAAACGGTGAATATGATTGATTAGTTGTGACGGGAAATTTATCTTCAAGATACTCAATAATTCAATAATATCAAGAGAATAGGAAAGATGTAATCTGAGTGGATCATTTTTTGGATCCTTTATGAGAGATAATTGTGAAGTCGTTGCCATAATTGAACACCACATCGCAAGTCCAAGTGGCACTGAATAAGTTGGATAATTAGGTAAACCAGATAAACACATGTAACTCTTGCTATTCAGTAATCTATAATGAAGGTGCTCTTCGAGAAGTGGTAAATAGTCCTTGAGATGATCAGCCATACCTCTCTTGACAATAAAATACACCACTACAAACCACATATCAATATTCCCAAGAGATTTTCCGCTGGTGAGAACATGACGAAGTGTAGAATTAGTTGCTTGAACATGAGTCTGATCCTTTCCTAAACAGAGCCCTCCGAATATCTCTTCTCTAGTCAAAGGACTCTTGTCAGAAATACCATATTCAACTAATTCCTGGTAAGCCTCGATACTGATGGCACAATCGAGTAAAGATTTGATATGCAAAAGTATATCATTATTTCTTAGAGCATTAAGTGGACAATTGATAAGAGAATCCCGAATATTAGTCGGTAAATCTTCAAAAATAGAAGAATGACTTTTCTTGACGAGAATAATCATGTTCGAAGTATCAGATAGAGTAATTGGACAAGTTAACTTTAAACCACTCAGATTTTCACTCAAATCTTCCAAGATTTCTACATTCTCTGAAGGTATAACTGGAGTTACCACTGCCTTGACTTCTCTATTTGTAATCTTGTTGCGATCAAAAGCATTGGATAAACTTCCAGCACACCATGAGATAAACTTGTCAATCAGCTTTTTCCAATCGTTTTCGTCGTCACTTTCATCATTTTCTATTTTGTAATACATTTTCCAAATGTTATCCAATTCGGACGGATCAGGATTTAGTCGTTCAAAACTCTCAATTAGTCTACTCACTGGATTATTACTTGATTTTAGGAAACTCTTACTCTCGCACTTAACTAATCGATTCTTTAGCTTAACCAATTTGGTATGTAACTCTTTATTACCAGCAGTTCCCATATTGATGGAGATTAGAACATTCTTTAAAGTTTCCTTCTTATCCATAAACTCCTCGATTGTCTTAATAGAATCAACATTATCAACAAACTTAAAATCTTCAGCATTTACTGTGACAATGGTCACTGACTCTCTTTCCTTATAATTCTCGATAGTATGAGGACTATTTCTCGTTAAAGCACATGAAACAGATTCATTGATAACCCCTCCAGTATATATAAGATAAATACTGACATGTTCAAATTTCCAATCCATTAAAATTTCTGAACACTGTTGAGCACAATTTTCTGGTATTTGACCATCGGATATAAATATGAGATTCCCTGTAAACCCGATTGATTTAATAAACTGAAATAAAGATACAGGCGAAGTACCACCAAAACCTTTTTGACTTCTATTAATATCTTCTAATTGATTTTTAGTAATAATAGTATAACTACCATCCCATCTGATAAATAAAGTCTTTGAAGGATCTAAACTTTTAACTACACTTTGAGTTTTTTGATGATAAAATGATGTGTCGAAATTATTACATGATGGACTAGTTGAATAAGAACAGTCGTATCCTACGATAGTTTCTATGTTGGCATATTCTGAATTAATTTTGCTAATTTGGTTCATATTAGTTCTTGAAGAAGTAAATAATTTTTACTGAATTATTAAAAAATTTCAATTTAAATTATTTTTTCGAATTTTTCTTAAACATGAAACCAGAACAATTACTTTCTAAATTATTTTTTTAGAGGTTCTAATATTGGAATAAAATCTACAATTAAAATATTTTTATATTAGAATACTAAATTAATTTAAAAATATTAGGTTATACGATTTTACACCCTTTTTTATAATTTTAAAGTGTTTCAAAATTATAAAAAAGGGTGTAAAAAGCTATGATATAATATTTTAAATTTTCAAAGAATTCTACAAAGTTAATTTTTTAAACTGTGATCAGTTCAAATAACACCGACCAAATCGGTGTAGAAAACTTTTAACCTATAATTTTACGTTCAAAGTTGATTCTGACCTAAAATCCATGTTTTTTATAGAGCAAAAATATTTTTTCAAGTTTAAAATTACAAAAATCCATATTGTATAAACTACAATTATTAAACTATATTCAGTTTAATTAACCCCGATCAAATTGTGAATCAAAACTTTTTTGAAGGTGAGCTGTCATTTAATTTTAAGATCAAAAACACCTTAAAATTAGTTTCTAAAAAGATATGATGCAATTTTTTTAAAATTCTATAAAGTTAATTTTTTAAACTGTGTTCAGTTCAAATAACACCGATCAAATTCGACATACAAAACTTTTAACCTATAATTTTACGGTGAAAAACCCACCCTTCTAAATACCGCGCTTTCAAAATTAACCTTAAATTTTAGTTCATTTTAAGATTTAAAATTATTATTTTTTGAATTTAAACAGAAATCCACCTTGTGCCTTCATGTCCAAAAATAAAAGCCGGGTTTTTCACAAGGACCGGTCTTAATAATTATATTTTACAGCGCTAATTAAGCGCTATGCAGTATGTAACTCCATATTTATGGATACTTCGTGTTTTAGCTATTAGATAAATAGCATTTTTGTTTTCAAAACGGATATATTGGTACATATCCACATCATAAATATGTGGATATAAATAAATTTCAATTTTATTTTTCAGAATTTAATATATGAGTTTAAATTATTTTATATTTAATTTATATTTAATTTTCAAGTTATAAAAATTAAATATTATTTTAAACTGGTAGTATGAATAAAATAAAGGTGTCACATTTTGTTTTACAAAGACTGTATTAATTGAATTATTATTTGATATTATAGAACTATGGATTCCGTCATATAGATTCTTTTCTAAAAAAACAGAGATATAGTTAGTAATGATATTGTCAGACAAATATAATATATTAAATTTGATTTTAAGTAATACAATTAAAAAAAAATTTTTTAAATTATTATAATTTATAAAAATGTATACTTTACGAGATTATAAAATAGCAGATATAGAGAATTCAATTATTAATTGGATGAATGCTTCAATTATTATAACTACTTTAGTACCTATATTTTTTGCAACGCAGAAAATTATAAATCGTCCTCAAATTTTATTCTTTGTAATGTTAATGATATTATCATGTTTAATTATATTAATTGCCGTAATTCCATTTTATTTGAGACATAATGCGGTTATAAAAAATATAAAAACAACAGATGAAACTAATAAAAATTATAAAAAAATCGAAAAAAGAATTTTTATTGCTGAAATGGTATTTTTCACCATCTATTTTTTGATAAACGTTATAATTTTAATATATATGATAATGACGTACATAAAAAAATAATATATTGTATTATATAAATATGAAATGAGTTTAAAATTGAATATTACTGAACAATGGGTAAACGGTTTTAATGGTAAATTTATTATAACTAATATTAAAAATTATTACGTAAACTATTCTATTAATATGAAAAATATTAAAAGTAATAAAACTAATATAGAATGGTGTGATAATTTATCTATTGTCAAAGGTTTAACTATGATAACTTTAAAGATGCAGAGTTGGACTCAACCAATTGGTCCAAATGAAACTATAGTTATTAATTTTGGAGGTAGTGGCCCAGTTCCTTTTCAAAAAAATTTTAAATTAACAATTACCGAGGTTAAACCCATCCCTGGACCCATTCCACCAGGTCCTACACCTCCAACTCCAACACCAACTCCAATTTTCTCTGATAAAAGTATAATCGGTTTACCCGATAAATTCTTCCAAATTTATACAATTGGAAATATTATTGATCTCAGCGCCAATAAAAATATTCAAAATATTTATTTAAGTAAACAAAATATTGCTGAAATCACACAATTGAAAATAAAAATTACAAAAGTTGGAACTTCCTGTCTCAAAATAGTATTTACAGATAATACTGTACGTTTATTTGGTATCTATGTTCAAGGTTTTGAAGCAATAGATAGTAGAGTTAAAATTGGTTCTGTTAGTGAGGATGATCCAAATTCGTCCATCAAATTTTGGAGTGATTTTACGAATGATCAGAAAACAAGTAAATATTGTGAATTACGCTATATTTATTTAAATGGTGGACCAGGGAATTATGGTTGGCGATATAATTATTCAACCCCAGAATATAATTTAGAACCGTTAGGACAAAGAGCAGTAAAATTTTTACGTAATTCTTTGCGGTTAGGAATGATACCATGTTTTGTTTATTATAATATACCAGATAATGGTGAATCATATGTCACAAATTTATCACATATTCAAAATAAAGATTATATGAAAAATTATTTTACTGATTTGAAATTTTTGTTGGATTTAATTAACACTGAATATAATTCTGAAATACCAGTTTATATTATTTTCGAACCAGATTGTCTTGGATATATGATGCAAAATAGTGGAAAAGGGAAGAATAGCCCATATTATAAAGAAGGAAGTGAAATTTCGGCATTTGTTAGTCCAATCTACGAGTTAGGATATTTAACAAAAAGTGAAATAACATTTACAGATACTCTAGATGGGTTGGTTAAAGCAATTAATTATTTATGTAAAAAGATTTGTAAAAATATAAAAATTGGTTGGCAAATTAATGTATGGAGTTCAACTTATTCTGGAAAAGTTATACCTGGTGGAATGTCATTAATGAAAGTTTCTGATACAATTGGTATAGAAGCGGGAAAAAAATTGATTATAAAAGAAGCTCAAGAAATTGGTAATTATTATAAAAAATGTGGTATTTTAGAAAATGCTGATTTCTTTTCAGTTGATAAATATGGTTTATCTTTTCGCGGTGTAACACAAAATGATTTAAAGGATGCCACAAAATCTGCATGGGGTTGGAATAATGATCATTGGATGAATTATTTATTATATTGTCAAAATTTGTCAATTACTTTAAATAATTTTAAATGTATTTTATGGCAAATTCCTTCAGCACATTTAAATTCTAGCGAAAGTATTAATCCAATTAGCAAAAATAAATTTATAAATATAGCGAATACACCTGGAGCATACGAGGATTCAAGTATAACTTTCTTTTTTGGAGATACATTTAATCCTAATTTGATAAACGAACAAAAATATTGGGAAAAAGACGACTGGAAATCTGGTTTGGTTATTTTAGGTAATTCTAATAAAGTTACATGGAAAGGAACTATTAAAAATTTGAGTGATTATAATATTTTTTGTTTTCTTTCAGGAGCGGGTGTTGGCGCAGATACTCATTCTGGTGGATTATCAAGAGTGGTAACAGATGATTATTTCTTTATCTCTAAAGTTCAAGAATATTATAATTAAAAATTTATAAATAAAGTATTTATAAATTTTGGTAATATATTTTAAATTTCAGCAGTTTTTCTTAAAATTATTCATTGCTTCAAAGTATCCATTACCATTCGGTGCATATCTTTTCTCTAGAACTTCCAAATATAATTTTTTCAAATAATTCTCAAATATAATTTTATGTTTTAATAATTTAAGAAAATATTTTTTATTTTTGCTCTTCTTAATAAAGTATCCAGACGGATTATAATATTTTAATATAATTTTTTGGTCTTCCTCATGTAAAGAATTAATATAAAATTCTAATGTTTTTTTATGTTTTCCATAAATATCTGAATTATTTTGAATAATTTTATGAAATTGCTTCGTATCACTTAATATTAACATAAATAAAACAGAAGAATTTTTATCTAAGAATTGTAGATTTCGACGAATACGTGTTTCTATAATACTATTAAAAAAATTTAGAATTTCTGTAACATGGTCTATATTCAATTTAATTGATTCCTGTTCAAATACACAATATGAGACATATTCTGTATAGTATAATTTTTGTCTAAATAATAAAAAATCTTCAAAATCATTCGGAAGTTTAAAAAAATTCATAAAATAAACATTTGAATGATCTTCTTCAGATAAAATAAAATCATATTTATCTCTATCTATAAGTGATAATATTTCTTGAAAAATAGTGCTTATCATATTAAAAAATGTATGATGTTATTTATAATTTTCAATTTTTTATCTTATATTTTATAAATGGAATATAATATTCGGGAATTAAAATATTCTGACTATAATAATTATTTAGAATTAATCAATGATTTTAGAGAAACATATTTTACAGAAGAAGATTTTATAAATATATTAGATAACTTACATAATATAAAAATATATGTTATAGAAAAAGATTCTAAATTAGTTGCTTCAGCTACACTGAATATAGAACAAAAATTTATACATAATTGCGGCAAATTAGCCCATGTTGAAGATGTATGTGTTAAGAAAGAATTTAGAAATAGTGGTTATGGAAAAATAATCATAAATAAATTAATTGAAGAAGCTAAAAATATGAAATGTTATAAAATTACTTTATATTGTTCAGAAAATAATAGTAATTTTTATAAGAAATATGGATTTGAAATTACTGGTCATCAAATGTCACAATTACTAGACTAAA
>JACCDO010499057.1_pt1 | contig 12777 bp, 13 predicted proteins | sample 7446101 | NCBI WGS metagenome assembly JACCDO01 (sample SAMN15323440, study PRJNA562643) | freshwater metagenome | isolation source: river surface water | place: USA:Blue River Watershed | collected 2017-08-16
AATATGGCGTAGAAATCATGGTTATTTGTGGTTGTCAAAAATTATAGAAAAATGTCTGACCCTGACATTTTTCGCTTGTTTTTGGCCCTATTTGGCCCTGAAAATGTCCGCCCCGGACATCTTGGGTAAGGGGGTATTGCAAAATTCTTGCCAACCTAGTAGGGAGTGGGTCTGGGAGGGCAGCACGTGAGCCAAGATGACATACTAAAGCAGATTAAAACCTATTGGACTCCTGATAGGCTAAAGAACCTTACAAACGGAAAGAACTGGCTTGTCACACCTGAGTCAGCACCCGACCTGCTCACGGCAATTGGGCTCATGCGCAGCGATGGCGTGATTTCGAGAGATCATGTAAGAAAGTTGGCCCAAGTAAATCACATGGTGTCTCTTATTCGGCCTCAGTTAGAGGAGCTAAGGACAAGGCATAGTGTGGTACGTGTATTCGATGCATGTTGCGGGACGTCCTACCTGTCATTAACAGTTGCGTATATTTTGCAGAAGGTTTGGAAACACCCCTCCCTTGTGTTAGGGCTCGATATGAACCCTAAAGTGATTGCAACCAGCGAACATCGAGCCAAAGAGCTTGGCTTAGATCAGGTGATTAAGTTCGTCACCGGTAAAGTGGGAGAGTCTCCCATCGCTGATTTATTTGGTAAAGAGTTTGGCGAAGAAAGTGCGGGCCGCCCTCACCTTTTAATCTCTTTACATGCCTGTGATCAGGCCTCAGATTACGCAATCGCTGCCGGAGTAAAGGCGGAAGCCGATATTTTAGCGTTAGCACCTTGCTGTCACGGCGAGCTGTCACGAATTTGGCAGAATCTGCCGAAGGGGGACTCACCCTTAACGCCAGTATTTCAGACTCCGAATGTGAGGAGGGAAGTGGCAGCACACTTAACAGATATGTTGCGCATGTTGCTGGTTCGGTCACGGGGGTATGAGGTCACGGCTACTGAGTTTGTGCCATCTGAGCATACCCCTAAAAATCGGCTGATTTTAGCAGAGCGGCGGGGTAAGTATCATACCCCGTCTTTAGTGGCATACGAAAAGTTAGCTGATGAAATTAATGGTAAAGGTATAGCTTTAGAGAGGCTTTTAAAGGAATGATAAAGCCTGAAAGTATAAAATCCTTGCAAGAGCTCGGGTACGGCTTTGAAGACGATTTTATCTCGGAAAGTCTTGTATCAGAGGTGGTGGATTATATTGACCGGTTACCTCTCAAGCCCGCTGGCGTCGGTAGAGGCGGTGAGTTTCAAGTAGACCAGTCCGTACGGGGCGATTTTATTAAATGGCTAGAAAATGAGGCTCACCCCATTGAGGCGAGGCTTTTATCTCGTTTAGATGAAGTAAGAAATGCCTTAAACCGCAGCTGCTTTTTGGGCTTGCGCGATTATGAGGGGCACTTAACTCGTTACCCTGCCGGAGCACATTACGATAAACATTGGGATAATTTCAAGGGCCGCTCAAATCGTGTTTTGTCGATGATTATTTATCTAAATCAGCAGTGGCACCCTCAAGACGGCGGGGAGCTTATCCTCTACCATCCCGATCATCCTGAAGAAAAGATAGAGGCCGTCGCTCCGAAGGCTGGGAGACTCGCTTTTTTTCTTGCCGAGAGTTTTCCACATGAAGTTTTGCCGATGCGAAAGCCGAGGTATAGTATAACGGGTTGGTTTCGCAATTAGGACGAGGATTATATGATTGCCGTGAGCTCAGTTAGTTTCAGTAAAAATCCTACACTGCGACGTGAGCTTGCGGATTTAGGTACTCCCATTAGGTTTAATGAGACCGGTGGCATACTCGATGGCGAAACTTTAGCTGCATTTATCGACGATGCTGAGATCGCTTTAGTTGGTACAGAGGTTATCAGCCGAGATATTTTAATGAAGACACCTCGCTTAAAATTCATCGCAAAATACGGAGTCGGTCTCGATAATATTCCAGAATCACTACTTTCAGAGTTTGGTATCAAACTTGGCTGGACAGGTGGTGTGAATGCTCGGTCAGTGAGCGAGTTAGTATTAGGGTTTGCCCTTGGTCACTTAAGAAGGGTGACATCTTCTATTTGCTCGATGCGGGAGGGCCATTGGATCAAACATGGCGGTCGTGAGTTATCATCCTGTCGTGTTGGCATCATCGGATTAGGTGCTGTAGGCAAAGACCTTGCGCGGCTTTTACGGGCGTTTGGCGCTACGGTCAGTTTTAATGACATCGCAGATCGAAGCGAGGTTGCGCGTGAACTTGGTCTTATCCGCTTAAATCTCGAAGAGCTTGTTGCCATCTCAGACGTGGTGTCGCTTCACGTGCCACTAACCCCTGAAACTAAAGGGATGGTATCAGCGAGCGTGTTGTCATTATTTAAACACGATGCTCTATTAATTAATACATCCCGGGGCTCGGTCGTTGATTTCCCGGCGGTTGTTGCAGCGGTCGCTGACGGGAAGTTGGGAGGCTTTGCAGTGGATGTTTACCCTGAAGAGCCCTTCAATGCTGCTACTTTAAAACAGTATCCAAGTATCTACTGTACTCCCCATATCGGCGGAAATTCCCAAGAGGCAGTATTAAGTATGGGTAGATCGGCCATCCATCACATTGCAGAGCACTTAAAGCGGTAGCATTTTGAAACCGGCCTAAATGACGTGGTAACATTTCTTTACCACTTTGGCGTACCACGAGAATTTCAGCATTCAAGAATTCTCGGCACTTATCAATTTTTGACTACCTAGCCAATCTTGGCACTCTCTTTGCAGTACGAGAGATGAACCATTTTTGGAGGTAATATATATGTCCCAAGCGGCCCAAATCCTAACCCAACAAGATACCACATTCGATCTTCCGAATAACGTCCTATCGTTAGTGGGGGGGGCGACTTTAGCAGACATCGAGAAGGTGGTTATTTTAGAAACGTTGCGTCAGCGTAACTACAATAGGACCCATGCAGCTCGGGCCTTAGGCATTGGTATTCGCACTCTTCAGCGGAAGCTGAAACAGTATGGAATCTAAACTTATCAACATACTTATCCACAAGTTATCCACAGCAGTGGAGTTTTCTAAAAGAAATAGTTGACGGATCCTTTCAAGAATCATATAAGACCCCACTCCTATAGGTCTGTAGCTCAGTTGGTTAGAGCGCTACCCTGATAAGGTAGAGGTCCCCGGTTCGAGTCCGGGCAGGCCTACCAAGTTTCCCTTCCTCATATCAAATCCCAATATCCGTCACTGTTTCTTAGGAAAACTTTGGTAGTATGGTGCTAGAGATAGCCACCATCTCAATAGTTCTTAGCTGAGACATAGATTTTTGTCCGAAAGGACCAGCGAACGGCAGAGTGAGCAAAGGGTCAGGTTGATGGTCAGGTGCAATATCGAAAAATATTCGGTGTGCCCATATTTAGAAAAAACTTCGATATAGATGGTTTTTGACCCAAAGGCCCCGATAAGCTGAGAACAGGACTTAAGCCAGCAGGGAGGAAGCCCATTTCCTTGAGGTTTTCCTATGGGGAAAACTCAGAATTATCGGCACTCCCTCTATTTATTTATATAATATCAGTCGGTTGCAATTTCAACCTTCATAAAAGCTAAATATTTTTTATCAAACTCCGAAACATCGCTAGGGTTACACCTGTGTGACCTTGAACTTTGTTCCAGTGAGGTACGTATGCGAGGACATTTTTACCCTAAAGTCTTGTGGCTCGTTTTGTCGATGCTAGTAATTGGCTGTCGCTCACCAGGTAAGAAAGATGAGGCTTCATCAGCAGCTTCGCTGGGTTCAGCAGAGCAAAAGGGTAAAACAAATCAGAGCTATCAGTGGGAAGATGCGGGCGGTAGCCAGTGGCGCTACTTCCAAAATAAGATGGATTGGGACGGGGTTCAGCAACGGTGCGATAACTTAGCAAAAGCGACAAAGAAGAAATGGCATGTGCCAACGCCAGTTGAGTTACAAGCGGGACTTAAAAGCGGAATTAGCACAAGTAGAAATCCTAGTTTTGGCTGGGTTTACCTCAACCAGACTTGGAGTTCTGCGTGGGAGACGACAGACTCTGGTAAGTTTGGAATATATGTTGATATGGCCAATGGCTCTATTCTGCGGACAACCACAGAAGTTTTGATGTCATCCCTCTGTATTTTAAGTCCAGAGTTACCTAATGGAGTACCTGTCGACCAGTGGACGGATACGGGGTCGGGTCTAATTTGGCGTTTACTCCCCAATTCCTCAGATTTCCGCTCAGCAGAACAAAGCTGTTTATCGGCTGCAAGAGCGGATCGTTTACCTTGGCGTGTAGCAAACGCATCTGAGCTCATCTCGGCAGTGAAGAGAGGGATTCAGACTGACGCTAATATTAGCTTCGGCCGTGCTTATCTTACTTTAACCTGGAGTGCTGATTCGAATTATACGATGGGACCACGTGGAGTGGCCGTGGATATGAGAAACGGCAATCAATTTGTGATGAATTATGAACAAGTTTTAACAGTTTTATGCGTAAGACCTGTTAACTTTTGATCTATTGCTGACAGGTGCACCTGTGCCACGATGTGCCTAGGCTATCTTACTGTCTTGATGTGTAACACCGATAAAATTACTTTGACCAAAAACCACCATCAATAGCGACAGCAGCAATTTCTTGCTGATATCTTTGCTGAGCTCGTACGTTCACGAGAAAAAGGAATTAAGGTTCTTATCGTATTAGACGAATTTCAGGAAGTTTATCGCATTTATGAGGCGCAGAGTCTACTTCGAGGCTATTTACAAAATTTATACGAAGTTCCGTTGGACTCAAATTCCTTAAAAAGGAGTGCCTTCACTTAAGTTCATGATTAGGGTGGAATTTCCACCCTAAACTATCATAGGCGCTCAGAGGATGAACTGTCGTCGGAAAGGAATGCAAGTTCAGATAAAAGCCCAGGATCTTCTGTCCAACGCTCAGAGACTGCTACAGACAAATCTAGGAATACTTTACTTCCAAAATGTTTTGCTAAGGACTCTCTTGCCGCCGATCCAATGGCTTTAATTTGCGCACCACCTTTACCCACAACGATACCTTTATGGCTCGCCCTATTGACGACAATGGTAGCGGTAATTACCACGATTTCATTTTTGAACTTAATATCATCAACCGTTACGGCTGTACTGTACGGAATTTCTTTACCCAATTGCCGGAAAACTTGCTCTCGAATGAGCTCTCCCGCAATAAAACTACGAGGCATATCCGTTAGATCATCCTCAGGATAGAGCCATGGTCCTTCTGGAAGTAACTCCGCTAAATATTCTTTTAGTTCCAGAACTTCTTCGGGTCTTTTTCCTGAAAGAGGAATGGGATCGGGTTGAAGTAAGCGTGTGGTGTGAGCTGTGTTGGGCTCCTCTCTTAAAAAAGCTTCAAGACGCAAGCTGATTCCAGCAAGTGCGGAAGCACGCTCGGGCTTTTTTAAAGCATCGGCCTTCGAAGCTAAGACGATGAAGGGTGCCTTTGATTGAGTAAGAATTCTCGCCAAAAATTTTTCATCTTGCTCGGTAAAGCCCTGGGTAATATCCACCATATAAAGGATGATATCTGCTTCGTGCGAGACTTGCATCGCTACACGGTTCATGGCGGTGTTGATTAAATCACGCCCCTTAGATCTATGTAGACCGGGTGTATCAAGAAACATGATTTGCGCGTCTTCAGTGACGGCAAGACCTAAAATCCGATTACGGGTTGTTTGCGGCTTACGACTAACAACAGCCACTTTATCGCCAATCATCGCATTTAAAAGTGTGCTTTTTCCTGCGTTCGGACGACCTAGTAATGCAACATACCCGCAACGTTTTGTCATAAAATTCCTCTTAAAAAGAGTATAAGGTGCGGGCGTCCTATAGCATTTATAAAAATGAGAATCCAGTAATTAAAATGCTATAGGACGCCCGCAAAATCAGAAACCCACATTAAAAGTCTATTTCGATAATAAAATCGGTTGAGCTTAAGGTGTCCATAACGTCTGGGAGGGTCGGGGAAGTTGAGTCGTTGGGTGCCATAGAAATCTCCTTTTTGTTAATGTGGTTAATATATATTAAAAAACATGTTAAAATTCAAACCAAATTTTATAAAATATATAAAAACAGCGGTTTAGGGTGCGCGGTGATTTAGAGGCAAAATATCTTCACGCGTCTTGCCGAGCTCTAGGAGGAGATTTTCAGCAAAATTTGTAGTGAATTTTTGGTGATTTCTTATAGGAAATCACCAATAAATCCAATTTATTAGTGGCTTTTAAAGGATATTTTAATTCTAATTTTATACTTCTTGCTTTATGAAATGGCCGCATCCGGCAGGGATGCCTAGGAATATACGAGAAATACTTACATTTCATCCCACGAGAGATTCTCAATGTGGTTTTTTAAATGAGTGATCGTCTTAAATTTTTTAAGGATTAAACTCCGTTTTAACCCAAGGATAATCCCCTTAAACTCAGGAGGTAGCCTCGCATACCGCTTTTTACCTCCAAGAGCATCGTAAAAAATCCTGATAACATCACAAATATCATCGCGGATGTTCGTGGGGCTAGGACTGCCCCAATGAAAGAAATCAAGCAGCTTTACATCAAAGCCTAATCCTCTACGCCGGATAATCACATTTCCTGGGTGTAAATCACCGTGATAATCATTAAGACGGTGGACCCCTTCGATGGCACAGGTTAAAGCATGAAGCAGATGTAATGCCTGGAACGGGTCTAGGCGCCGTTGTGGTTGCTCTTTAAGGAAATCAAGAAGGATTTCCCCTTCAACATAATCAGACACTAAAAAAGAGATATCATGTCCACCATAGTGGATTATTTCTTGGGTGTGATATTGAATGAGAGCTGGGCAGTCTCTTAACTTATGCAATTTTCGCGCATAAAATTTAATTGTTTTATTTCTCTTATTTCTTTCTGGGTAAAAAAACTTAGCTGCTCGGTCGATTCCCGTGGCTTTTTCTTTTAGAAGGTAAACCTCACCTTCCCATCCAGACCCTAATAAAGAAATAACTTCATATTTTTGCGCGAGGATATGCCCCTCTTTAAAGTCAAATGTGTCAATTGCAGGAGCTTTTGATTTCGCCATCTAGATACCCTTTACTTAGGAGTCATTCTAGCACGATAAGCTACCAACCAAAGGACGTCAAGTTAAGGACTCCAGCCTTTAACTTCGTTCATGAGTGCGTGGTAAAGGAGGACGACATCATTGTTAGCTTTCCTTAAACGCCCGACAATGACCCGTGCAATTTTTAAGACGATGGGTAACGCCCATTCAGGGTGTTTAAGCGCAAATGCGTCAAAACTAGATTTAGCTAGAACTAAGCATTCGCAGTCGGATTCGCAAAGAATGGTGGCGCTTCTCTCATCGCTTTGTAGTAACGCGGCTTCACCAAAAAATGGGTGGTCATGAGCATGTAAAAGAGCGACCGGGAATGATTCGCCACTGGCCGTGGCTTTAATCACTTTAAGGGAGCCTGAGGTGAGAAAATATGCCTCATGCCCTTCTTCTCCTTCTTTGAGAATCGCTTCACCTTGCGGGAAGCTTTGATGCACCATGAGTGATGACAAATATTCTACCGCTTTAATGTCTAGCTCCTCGAAGAGCATCACTTTACGAAGCCATTCGACCTGTTCGACTCTGAGGGGATGATTTTGTAATTTTAATGCAGCTGACATGGCAGTCCTCTTTACATTGTGCCGTACTTAAGAAGGTGATCTTTTTTAGTATGGTCTGAAGCGTTTGAATCTGTGGCGTGTTCATTTACAAGTACAATGGCCGCACTTCCTTTGCCAATTATATGATTGTCTCTTGGATGAAAAATGGGGTTATTGCATCGCAGTGATTTTACAGTTTTGAGGTTTTCAATCAGGGTACTAACGTTTGGCGTTTTTTGTGCTTCGTTAAACGCGAGTTCTTTAATTTTATGAGGATTACCAGTGTTTGCAAGAATGCCAATAACAAGCATATCTTGATGCGCTTGCTCGAACGAGTTTCTAAAATCTCGGTACGTCTTACCTACCCACTGATCTTGAATTTCTTTTGTTGTGATCGAGGCCCCTGCTCTCGGATCGACTAAATCATGGAATACATTGACGAGTCCCGTGCCGCTAGAAGCACTGCCTAAGAGAAGGCGACTATATTCTCTGGAATATACGATTTCTCCTACACCTGCGAGTTTTAAGTAGTGGTCTAATGACGGGTCGATAATTTCTGCCGCTACCACCGTGCCCTTCGCTATATTTGATAAAGCGATGGCAGTCATAATGGTTCTAGCATCAGCTTCAGTGGCGGTCGGCTTTCTTCCTCCTTCGCCTTCCGAAGAATCAGCGAGGATCATGACTTTGCGGGCAGATTCTGGAGCGGCACGTTGTAATGTAGATTGCTGGAAATAGTCGCCTATAATTACAGTAATGTTTGCTAACTTAGGGTCTGCTTTTAGGGTGGCGATATCTTCCGGGGTGCGGTTTGCAACAATCACAATATCAGACGACTTCAGGGTTTTATTGACCAGCAGGATGTGCTTAAGGAGGTCGGGCATGTCTTCCTTCCACCCACAGATTATGAAATGATTTTTAGTTTTCGATCGATCCACAGCACCCCTCCCCTCTAATAAAACTTGTCGTAAGAAATAAGCTGAAATTTTAGCTGAGATGATACCAATTGCAGTGACCCCCGCAAACATGAGGAGTCCTGCCGAGATGCGTCCGCCTGGTGTAATGGGATAAAGATCGCCGTACCCGACGGTCATAAAGGTGACGATGCCCCACCAAAGTGCTTGTGGGAAAGTCTGAATTTGTGCGTTAGGGACACCACTTTCAAATTGAAGCACAAGCCATGATACGCCAAGCCACGATAGAATGAGGCCAATCACCACCATCGTCATACGGTAACTAGTAAAAAATGCACTTACCTGCTCTTGATATGCTTCCCAAGATGCGTTTGGATTTTTCTGATTTGAAGGTGTTTTTTCCATGGGAGGTTTGTCGGCACCGGAAGTCTTGAGTTTAGGAAATGATCTGTTTGAAAATGGTAAAACAATGTTTTTACGTTGTGGTACTGCAGGCTTAACCAATTGTACGGAGGTAAATGCGGAAGCTCTATTGGGGCTTGGGGGAGCGTTTCAGAGACGGGATAGTAGGATTTCATGTCATAACACACTGAAATTAATAGTAATAGTTAGGGTTTGGCGATTGCTGAGCTAAAAAATAAGGATTTGCTGCATGCTTTGCAAGTTTATGGTACCCTAGAGGGCATTGCGCTGTAATTGTAGCAGAATTTGGTGACATTGCCCGGCAAAGATGCTGGGTAAGAAGAGGGGTTGTCGATGAATATTCATGAGTATCAGGCAAAGCATCTATTTGCCATTAATGGTGTGCCAGTCCCTGAAGGGTATTTAGCTCATACAGGTACCGAAGCAGAGTTCGCTATGCGCCGCCTTGGAGCAAAAGTAGCGGTGGTGAAAGCACAGGTTCATGCAGGTGGTCGTGGAAAAGGTGGTGGAGTAAAACTAGTAAAATCCCCAGAAGAGTGTCATCAAGTTGCCCATAAAATGATTGGAATGCACCTTGTAACCCCTCAGACCGGCCCTGAAGGTAAATTAGTAAGAAAAGTTTATATTGAAGCAGGTAGTGACATTGATAAGGAGTACTACCTTTCCATGCTTTTAGATAGGGAATCAGCGTCTGTCGCGATTATGTTCTCGACTGAAGGCGGGATGGATATTGAAGAAGTCGCGGCAAAACACCCAGAAAAGATCGTGACAGTTAAAGTTGATCCGACAGTTGGGTTAAAAGGATTTCATCAACGACAATTAGCTTATGCTATGAAGCTAGCTCCTGAGATCGCAAAGGAGTTAGGACAGGTTGTTGATAAGCTTTATAAGATGTTTGTAAAATACGATTTTTCACTGCTTGAGATTAATCCCTTGGTTGTGACAAAACAAGGCAAGATGCTTGCTCTTGATGGCAAGATGAATTTTGATGACAATGCATTATTCCGTCACCGTGAAATTGAAGCGATGCGGGATTTTGATGAGGAAGATCCTCGTGAGATTGTAGCTTCGAAATACGGTCTTAACTATGTCGGTCTAGATGGCAATATCGGCTGTTTAGTAAACGGTGCAGGACTTGCAATGGCGACCATGGATATTATTAAGTTAAATGGTGGACAGCCAGCTAACTTTTTGGATGTAGGTGGTGGTGCTACGAAAGAAATGGTAACCCACGCTTTTAAAATCTTGCTTTCTGACTCAAAAGTAAAAGCTTTATTTGTGAATATCTTTGGCGGGATTATGCGCTGCGATGTCATTGCAGATGGCGTTATTTCCGCGGCAAAAGAAGTAGGTATTCAGGTTCCTGTAGTTGTAAGGCTAGAAGGAACGAATGTTGAGCTTGGTCGAAAAATGTTGAATGAGTCTGGCTTACAGCTTATCTCCGCAGCGGATATGAATGATGGAGCTCGTAAGGTTGTGGAAGCAGCGAAGAAAGTTTGAATTAACTTATATGCGGTAACTTGAAGTTACTCGTAGGAGATAAGAGATATGGCAATTTGGGTTAATAAAAATACAAAAGTCATTACCCAGGGTATTACTGGTAAGTCAGGTGAGTTTCATACGAAGTTATCGCATGAGTATGCTCCCCGGTTTGTCGGTGGGGTAACTCCTGGAAAGGGTGGAAGTACACATATTGGACTTCCCGTGTTTGATACGGTTGCGGAAGCGAGAACAAAAACAGGAGCGAATGCTTCGATGATTTTTGTTCCACCGCCATTTGCTGCAGACGCTATTTTGGAGGCGATCGCCGCGGAAATTGAATTGATTGTTGCAATTACAGAAGGTATCCCGGTTCAGGATATGGTGCCCGTGAGGAAGGCTTTAGATCGTTCTAAGTCGAGATTAATTGGACCAAACTGCCCAGGAATTATCACTCCAGGTGAGTGTAAAATCGGTATTATGCCTGGATACATCCATCAGCGCGGCAAGGTTGGTATTGTTTCGAAGTCTGGTACATTAACTTACGAAGCAGTTCACCAAACAACGACACTAGGTCTTGGTCAGACAACGTGCGTGGGAATTGGTGGCGACCCGATCAACGGCACCAACTTCATTGAAGTACTAGCTAAGTTTGAAGAAGATCCAGAAACTGAAGGTATTATTATGATTGGTGAGATTGGTGGTGACCTTGAAATTAAGGCAGCACAATTCATCAAGGAAAATGTGAAAAAGCCGGTTGCTGGATTTATTGCAGGGCAGACTGCGCCAAAAGGCAAAAGAATGGGGCATGCTGGAGCGATTATCTCTGGTAGTCACGGAACTGCCGCTGAGAAGATGGATGCACTTAAAGCAGCTGGTGTAGCGGTAGCGGATTCTCCGGCTGATATTGGTAAAGCATTATTTGCGAAGATGAAGAAATAGAATTAGGGATGTGCAATGTTAGGAATCAGGCATTATAAAAATACAGCGATCGATCTGTTTTCTGGCGAGATGCGGTGGTTTTATAGTGAATTAGCTGTGGTTCCTAATGTTGCACAGTATGCACCTGTTTCTGAGCGTGTATTAGAGTTACCTGCAGGCCCCCTTGAAGGCTGGTTTAATGAGGCGACTGAGTGGGCCTCGAAGCAGGGGGGGCACCATCTTGCTATTGCGGGTATCGGTAGTCCCGACGTGTTACTGGGGGCGTTAAAAAATAGGATTGATGCGGGTGGTTTACGGGTGGAGCGAGTGACATTCGTGGTGTCAGATTTGAATATCTACGAACAATATCAGAAAGCTCTTTTTTCTATTTTCCCAGAAGGTGAGTCATCCCCGTGACTACGACGCGCCGAAGTCTACGCGAGTTTAGCTACTACGGTACGGGCGGCACCTGCGATGAGCTGGTGATCCCTAAGTCCCGTGAAGAGTTAGCAGCTGCCATGAAGAGAATCACCCGAGACGGCATAAGGTTTTTTGTCTTAGGAGGTGGTACAAATTCGTTAGTTTTAGATGAGCATTATCCTGGTGCCGTGATTCTACTTTCTGAATTTGTTGATACTCAAGTTTTGTCAAGTAAGATCAAGGCGGGATCTGGTGTTTCAAACACTCAGTTAGCAGAGCTCGCATATTCCCATTCCTTGAGCGGAATTGAGTGGATGAATAAGCTACCTGGCCAGCTCGGTGGTACAGTTAGGATGAATGCGAGATGTTATGGCGGTGAAATGAGTCAGGTTGTGAGTGAGGTGGAGGTTGTTACTAAAGAGGGTGATATTAAATCTTATAGGGCTCAGGACGGTATTTTTAGAGGGTATAAGGACACAGTTTTTATGTCGAATGGCGATATTATTACCTCTGCCACCGTCCAATTGACCCAGGGAGAACAGGATAACATCCGAAAGAAAATGGATTTCTGCGCTCAAGATAGAGAAAGCAAAGGTCAGTTTTCTGCGCCTTCTTGTGGATGTGTTTTTAAAAACAATTATAAGGTGGGAATCCCAAGTGGAAGGCTTTTAGAGCAAGCAGGAGTTAAGGGCTTAAAACATGGCGGTGCTGAGGTAAGCGGTTACCACGCAAATTTTGTCTTTAATTATGGTGCGACAAGTCGTGAGATCATTGAGCTTACCTTAGAGATGCGTGAAAAAGTTTATCGGAGTTCAGGTGTATGGCTGGAGTTTGAAATGGAGATTCTTGGGGATCTCCCCGCCGATCTTGCACTTAAGCTGGCTAAGGCTCCGTAAATCATTGAGTTGATATGAGCCGATTGAGTTGATATGAGCCGATTGAGTTGATATGAGCCGATTGAGTTGATATGAGCCGATTGAGTTGA
>JACCDO011120628.1_pt1 | contig 12777 bp, 17 predicted proteins | sample 7446101 | NCBI WGS metagenome assembly JACCDO01 (sample SAMN15323440, study PRJNA562643) | freshwater metagenome | isolation source: river surface water | place: USA:Blue River Watershed | collected 2017-08-16
AGCAATGTTACCTATAGCAGCATTAGCAGCAGTAGTGATATTACCTGTAGTATCAAGTGTAGTTGCAGTGATGATACCTGTAGCAATGTTACCTATAGCAGCATTGGCACTGGTAGTGATGTTGCCAGTAGTGTTTAAAGTTGCTGCCCGTATATTAGTAGTCAGCAAGTTGCCGGCAATGTTGGCATTGCCCAGTGTAGTCAGTGTTTGACTAACAATAGCGTTAGCATTACTGATATCGCCTGCATAGTTAGGCAGATAGAGATCTACATCAGCATTGCTGTATCCTGCAGGTAATCCTGTGATAAATGCGCCATTGCCAAATATGTAATTACCAGTGATGTTACCTGTGGCTTCGATGTTAGCCAGTGTGATTAAGTTAGCAGCAGTGATATTAGCGTCTGTGCTGATGTTGCCTGAGGTAGTTACAGTAACAGCAGTGATGTTGCCCAGTTCTGCGTTACCGCCTAGAATATTACCTGCTGTTAAGTTGCCAGTAACAGTAGCATTGGCATTGGCTGTTAAATTACCAGCCAGAACATTAGCAGCAGTAGTGATGTGTCCTGTGATAAACAGATTACCTTCAGCACTTAATCTCGCTGCCTGATTAGTATGTCCATACCATTTAAAGCCACGTGTGTCACTGCCCAGTGGGTTGCTGGGAAGATCAGTGCCGAACCACATATGGCCGGCTTCCTGTCCAATAGCATATCCAATTGCATCAATACCATTTTCTACATAGCCCTGTTGGTCAGTGCCGTTGAAGTTTTCTTCTGTAATAATTCTACGACCCGGACTAGGTGTTCCAGTCTGTGGCGCAGCAGCGGCAGATCCCGGTGCTAGATGCAGTCTATTGTTAGTAATATAGGTAGCGCCGACAATTAAATTAGTGGCTACTGTAGCATTAGTAGTGTTAAAGGTGCGTGAACTTAACGCAGCATTGACATCTACATTACTGCTAAACTGTTGTGTATTATTCGCTGCTAGATAAGTTAGACCTACATTAGCACCGGCAATAGTAAATCCTGCACCGTTGGCCTGTTGTGCATTAACAGCACCATTGCCCAAGGTAATGTTTAAATCTTCCAGCGTGATAGTGCTGGTGTTCATTGTAACAACTTCGCCCAGCACTGTTAAGTTACCGTTGATTACTGCATCGCCCGAGACTGCTAGGTTGCCAGTGGCTGATACATTAACTGAATTAACTTGATCAATATTACCTGTAGTGATCGTTGCTGTAGTGATATTTGCTGTTAGAACATTAGCACTGTTGATGTTGGCTAGTCCTGTGATGTTTGCTGTTACTGTGTCTACTGTTTCTGAACTAGTGCCGTCTAGAACAATGTTATTTGCTCTTAGGTCAGTAAAACTAGCAGAATCAGCAGTGATGTTACCTGTGGTTAAATTGCCTGAGATATTAGCATCGTTGGCTACAAAGGTGTTAGCAGCAATTTCTGTATAGGTAACGGGAGAGCCATTGGGATAAACCAAGGGTTGTCCGTTACTATCTACTCTTGTCTGAACTTCTTTAGTAGCAACACTGACATTGTTAATAGTAAGTTCGATATTTGATCTGTTAGCGACGCTGTTTCTAACTCCCACTGCGGCTCCACCAATATAGATAGTGGAACTACTGACCCAGAGGTCACGCCATTGTCGTTGTTGAGTTCCTAGGCTATATCCAACACCCGCTGTATTAGTATTGCCATCAACGCCGGGAATAATGTTACCATAGACATAGACATCAGTATTACCCTGATAAGTTGTAGTTACGAGATTGTTCTGGAACAGCACATTACCAAGAGTAAAGTTACCGGTGTTTTCGTTAATACCACGAATAACTTCACGCTGTCTGCCGCGAATATAAACGCGGAACTGATTACGGTAAACTAGATTAGAGATAAATGCTGCTGAGTCAAAATCTCCAGGCTGGGTGTCTGCATATGCCACTGGCACACCAGCACTGGTTAAATAAATGTCACGATCAGCAGTGTTAGTGACATTGTCAACTACTACATTACCTGTATTACTGATAACAGGATTAGTATTACCGAGATTTCCTGTAGTAGTATCAAAGGTGCCGCGTGTTACCGCTACATTAGCATTAGCAATTACATTGCCCTGAACTTTAGATAATACATTACCCGAGATATAATATAACTGTGCATCTGTAGTTGATTCCAGTGCCGGGTAGACAACTAAAGCACCATTAGCATTAGTTTCCCAGACTGGAATATTGGTTACTATTGTATCTATATAACTGCCATTAAAGCCGCGAATTACCACCGCAGCATTGGGGCCTGAACTTAATGTTAAGTTGCTGAATATCGCTGCATTAGCGGGATCATCAGCATTAGTTCTGTATTCACTGCGTATACTACCATTGGCTAAAAATACACCTGTGCTTTCACTGACTGAATTTTCATCAGTGCTAATAGGATGTCCACCGGGTGTTAGACCATCGTGAACGCGAATATTCCAGGAGCCAGTCTCTACGGTGATCTCACCCGCTGGACCTGTGTATCCACTACTTGCTGCTACATTACCTCTTTTCCACTGTATTGTTTTACTCATCTTATCTCACCTAAATCGTATACCGCAGCAACAGACTCATCGCTGATATTACCAAGATCATAGGTAGCAGGTGCGCCCGGGAACGATCCCGAGTTAACTCTAAGTTGACCGCTGGTTCCCCAGTTATCATCGACATAGGCTGCTTGCCATTGTTGATCACCGATATTTCTAATCTTTAACGCCCAGCGATATTGATTTCTCGTTAACCCAGTTGTATCAAATCGTGATATTGTAACAGGACAGATCCCACGAGTAGCATCGGTCTGTGGGTTAGTCAGCGAGTTAACTACAGTCAAGGTCAGCACAGTTCTGGGATTGTCGCGAACATAATCGTCGATGACTAGGAACTGAATCTCCCTACCCACGAGGTTAACGGGCTTCTGCTCGTTGTTCATGACTCTAATTCTCAGTCTATTCTCTACACCTTTGTTTATTTCTAACTCGCGAGCATACACAATACGGTTCCTTTGCACGATTGACTGGTCGCCGGCAGCGAATACTGCGACAGCCGTTTGCTGGTAATAATAGCTTATTATTTCTTGCATAATAAATGTATTTAGCAGATTTCGACTAAAGGTTTAATGGCTGATAAATAAAGATAGTTGAAATATGACAAATCCAGACTTACAAACAATACTACAGGCTCACCCATTTTTAAGTTATATTACTTACGGTGGCAACGAATACATAGGAATCATCCAGAACCTAGATGATGTAATTACTAGTATTTACGACTATGGTTCCCTGAAATCTGAGGAAGAAAAGATATCTTTTTTAGAGTTGGGAGAGACTTGGTGGTGGGAAAGTAATAGGCTAGTTCCGATCAATATTTTTCTTAAATTGGAGTGGACTCCCTTTAGACATACTCTAAAGACATTCAACAGCAAAGAAGTGGTATTAAAATACGGAACTGCGGTGAATTTAAAAGAAACCGTGAATAAACGGGTTAAAAGACGTAGTATTACATTGGTTCGTAGGATTGATTAAATCCTATTCATTTAGAAGATTCATATGTATGGCTACTAAATGACTATAACTTATGGCGTGACTTTTCTTAAAAGCATAACTACCATTTGATGGTTTTTCCCATACCGTTTTCGCTACTTCCTGCCAAGGTTTACCAACCAGATGTCGTTTTCCTGGTCTGATAACTGCTAAAAACATAGCAAGTCTAGGTATGCTATTTACTGCCTCTGGCATTTTTACCAAAATGTCATAATGTGCCCCAATATGTATCACTTTGGAGCAAAAATCAGAATCATAAATTTTATCCCAAGGTGGTTCCGTATTCATCAATGTTATCAGATGATTTTCATCTTTCACTTGGTTATAGACGGCCACATTCAAAAAGTCTAGTTTAATGTATCCAAACTCTTCTGCTTGTTCGTAATGAATACTAGAAATACCCAAAACCGGATCTACCGGAATCTTGGTAAAATAAACTCCAGAGTTATGTTTAGATAATTCACCTTCTCTATACATACTTGCTGGTATGTGTTTAATATGTTTCAAGATATCTTCTCTGTTGGAGAAATCGATATCAATATCACTGGAAAATTTCATAGGTATTCTGACCAATACAATCCAAACATACTAGCCCATGACTCGGTTTCATCATTAAAAGTAAATGTCAAAGTATTTTTCTCGGTATCAAGATGCCAGGTATAATCCTGTCGTGGTTCCAGTCCACGATTGCGTAACCAACTAACCATAGAAAACGCTATGGTGCTGCGCCAGGCAATCTGCTGAGATTCGTGTTTCGCTAAATTGAATATCACTGCTGACATTCTTGTAAGATATCAAATAATTCTGCATATTCCACACAGGGTTCTAGATGGAAAGCATCGTCGATCCAAAAACGACGTTTATACACTGGCTTTAACCAGATGTATTTGCCACCGATAGTTTTTACTGGCCAGAGTGCAAATACTCTAGTCCAAGGGTAACAGTCCGGAGCATCGTCGATGAGTCGCTTCATAATCCTGCCTGAGATAATATATGTTTTGACCATTCAGTGTCACCTAGGAAATCCTGTAAGCGACGACTCCAATAATCAGGATCAATGTAAGCCATAATAAGCGAGAGTAACGCTGGACTAAGATCTGCAAGCCAAGAGACACCGCTATCACAGTTATAAATGATCCAAGGGCTAATGCGACCACTAACGATATGCTGGCAAATCCTATTGTTATTACCCCTACGAAAATAATCGCTAAAATCGAAATCGCAACTTCCGTCAACTTCCCTAAAACTTTCTGCATAATTACGCATCTCCTCAAGCCCACGCTCTAATGCATCTTCGGCATTTTCACGGCGTAGGTAATCCAATAACCATTCCTCATATAACTTGTCACTGCACCAGTAATCAAGTTTTTTATTGTTCTTTAATAACCAGGCAGTAAAACTAGTGCTATTGATAACGCGAATAGACACCAGATATCTACCGTAACGAACGAAAGCCAGATAATAAGGACTAGCAGCGAAGTCTTCATAGGTCTTAAGTTTAGCACTGCCCTGAGTCGTTTCATAAAATTGTAAATATGCTCGGTAACCAAATTGTACTCCTGTTTCGTCTCGTTGTTGATGTCTACGCTTGGCTTCACAAATATGGGCTAACAGAGTTGACTCTCGTCTAAACTCCTTCTGGCAATATTTGCAGACTACAGCATTAACCAAGCTCACGTTTAATATCCTGATCTGACATTCCCAAGTCACGCGCCCATTGGCGAACTTCTTTGTCAGTATGTAACTCTGACAACAACTCTAGTTCGTCCTGCTTCATTTCTGGAAATTTATTTGATAAGAATTTTAACACTTTGCTGTTACTGCGACCTTCACGCTTTTTAGTTGATTGCCAAAAATGTCGTTGTGGTCCTAGTCCTGGACTAACTGTAGTAGCCAACATCCATTGAAATTTAGGATGACGGCTAAGTTCGAAAAAGTCCTTGTTTAATCTTTCATTAACCGAACGCAAATACCATTCCTGTAGATCACTGGATCCCTGAACACTAGAACCCCAGCGTATCATTAAAAATGTGCTGAATTTTTTTCGCTCTTCGTCGGTTAACTCGTCATAGAATTTTCGATTTTTATTATCGAATTCCCGCATTTCATTGTTAATGTCTAGTTTACTCATAGTATAAGTCTAACAGGATCATGTAGTTAAGTCAACATCTGTGGGCACTTCGCGTTCACTATTATGATCCTGCGCCAGTTTATACAGCAATCTGACTTCCTCTAATGCCTGAGCCAGCGCCGTGTTGTTGTAACTGATTCTGATAATATCAGCCATTTCTAATAGTTCCTGACGACTAATACCAAACATAAGATCTCTTTTCTGCTCGTATTGGTAATCATAGCCAATTAATTTTCTTGTTGCAGGATCTGCACCAAATTCTCTAGCATAGATCGCTCCACCAACACGTTCGTAAACATATTCTGTATCAGGAGTTAAAGTCCCCATAATCATATCCCCATTGTTCATAGAGCCAGCGAACAAAATCTCTGGCTGAGTTGTATTTTGCTTCTTCGTCAGTTAGTGACAACGTATACTGATCCGCTGCACGACGAGTTAGTTCTAACCATTCCTGTTCTTGTAGTTTAGACATATGATCTCCTACCAGCATTTACTATAATCAACAACCTCACTTTGTCTACTGATGTCTTTAACAAAAAAAGCACACAGTGGTTTTGGAGTATTGGTTTCCAGTGGAACTGCTAACATTTGCCCAGGTTTTAATTTTGGAAAATACCATTTAACATCTTGGTAAATGTCGATAACTTCTACTGGTTTAAATTCTGGTTTAAAACTATTATTGGGATTAAATGTAAAAACACTGAATCCACGGTCATTGATACTAGTTAGTGGAACCACTTCTAGATCACCCAAATCTGGCTCACCTATAAGTAGTTGCCAATCTACTGGCATCTTTATTACACTAGTTCCTATTTGTAACACTAGTGCTGGTGCATTAAAACTTTCAAGAAATATTAATGGTATATAATAATAGTCTGGGTTTTTTGGGTCAGAATTATCTAAAACACAGAACCTTACATCATCTACTTCTTCAGGAAGTTCATTTAAATCGTAACTTGTATTATTTGCTTGATTATCTAAAACTAGTAGTCTCATATTTTTCTTATTTCCATTCTACTTTTTCCATTGAATATGGATATTTTGCTTCGTTATAATACTTCTTACGTTCGGTCAGATGTCTTTTACTGAATCTACAAGAACTAGTTACATCCCAAATCTCTACATGGTCTTTATCTTGAGCACGTCTAATGCCTCGTCCAATACTTTGGATAACCCTAGTAAAGCTTTTTCCGGCTTCAATAAGAACCAGATTAAAAATCCTTGGAATATTAATACCCACAGCGGCCACACCATAAGTCGCCACAATAATCTTATTAGTAGAAGTCGCCACTTCATCGTATTGATCCTTTCGATCCTTAGCTTTAGTTGATCCTGAAACAAATGCTACATCGGGTTTATCAGTCATAAGACTGAATATTGTACTTAGCTCGGTCTGTAACAGTCGGCCAGTTTCTATTCTATCTACTAAGATTAACGTATTGCCATTAGCAGAAATTTTCTCTATTAGTTTTGCTATGTAAGAAACTCTATCGACATTAGATGTCAGATATTTTAATTCATTCTGGTAATTTTTATACTCTGTATAGTCCTGTAACTGAACTATGTTCACGTGACAATCTGCTAAGTGTCCGGATTCTTGAAGTTCATTAGCAGATAACTTACCCACGACTTCTCCAATACCACACAATAAACTAACTTTAGCATAATCTTCTTTTGGTATAGTGCCGGTCAATCCCCAACGAATGGGAACCTTGGCAAATGTGTTAGTCAATAATTGTTTTAATACTTCTGCTTTTGCTTGATGCGCTTCATCAATGATAAGAGTAGTTACACCGTCAACTAAATCATCAATAATAAAATCTGTATTGTCTTTTATTAGACGTATTGATGAAGGTTCGTTTTCACTGCTACGACCCTCACTGTTTTTAAGTAAGACATTTAAACTTTGCCAAGTGCATATAGTATGTGCATGTCCGATCTCTTTCCGATCACCAAAATAAACTCCTACATCCAATCCTAGGTTTTTATAATCACTTTCAGTCTGAGAAACTAAACTTTTGTTTGGAACTACAACCACAGATTTGCCGTAAGATTCTGTAAGGTAACTTAATGCTGCCGTTATGATAGTTTTACCAGCACCAGTAGCGATTTCTTGAATGCTTTGAGGATTGTTTAGGAAGTTATTAATTATTTCTATTTGATAATCTCTGAAAACTACTGGTTTTCCTTCTTCTGGATGACCTGCTGGCCAAGTTTTATGTGCAAATGTGTTTTCGTCAAATGACGTGAATGACATTTCTCGTTGATAAGTTCTTGTATCAACTAGATCTATTTCATACCCAGATTCTACCAAATAAGGAAGAATCTCTGGTAATAAATTAATATAAGTGGTGCCACCCATATTGAAAAAATTAACCTTACCATCCCATCTTCCCAATTTTACTGCTGGCGTATACCTAGCACCAGGTATTTCATATTTGAATTTTTCAACTAACTTTTTTTTATCAGTTGTAGACAAACCATCAATTTTAACATTGACTTCATCGTGAATAAGCAATCTAGCCATTACCATCTGTAGTTATCAATACCTTCTCTGCGTTATTTAACCATCCGCTCCTTTTCTTACCTATCATAAAACCAGTAGGTGATACTAAGATCTTAGGAACTAAGTTTGGATTGCTTTTTCCATTCAAGTATTCAACAGTTTCTGAAGATTCCTTCGACTGAACTCCACTGTGATAAACATGAACTGGCAATCTATTAGTGATTGTAGCATATTTAACAACTTCGTCAATAGATATTTTACTAGATGTTAGTTTGTTGTTTACCATTAAGCTTACAATATTTTCTGGTAGATAAGAAATTTCTTCTAAAACTTCTTGACTAACCGAATACCCAAGAATAGCAGAATTATCTACTAATGAAATCAAATTATCTGCACCAAATCCGCCACAATTTTCTTGAACATAATCCAACAATTCATTGGCAGCATTGGTAATTGTGTATCCGTCCGAAGTTTTTACTAACTCAATAGCGAATTTTTCCAACGACATGCTAACAATGCTATCGTATATGTGCTTGAGATCATCAGATAGAATAATTGAATACTGATCGCTCAAAGCACCTAAAAAGTTAACATGATACTCCGTCAGACCAAACTTCCAACATTTTTTTTCTGGATCATACTCGATACCACCAAATGCTCCAGACATTTCATTTTTAATAACTTCTATCAACTTCTTATCATACGGAAACTTAAATTCTATAATATCATCAACAATATTAGCAATATACCTACGATCTATATTTCTGATTGGCATTCTCAATGGAATATCTTCCGCACTAGGAAGATTAGGAATTATCAGATTCAATTGTCTAGCATATTTGGTCACTATTGTTCGTGCTAGATCTGCTTGTCGATCAGTATACGCCAAATTCTTGATAAAGGTTTGCTGACTTAAACTATTCAAAATATTTACATCATATCTCGCGAGATTTATTGGATACTTATGAGTTGACAATAAGGATACTAACTTATTTTCGTTTCCATTAGTATCACGTAATCCACCGATTATTTCAATAATATCTTCAAGATACATAAGCAATCCTCTCTAAGTTAAAAAAACCCCGCCATATGGCGAGGTTAAAGTCACCGAATTCGGCGACTCGTGTCTGCAATCTAGCAGACCGTAATCAATTCTATCCCCCACCAGACATAAATCCGTGCCAAAGAATATACTCCTTGACAATTTCTGGATCCGTATTCATGGGAGTTTTACCATCAAATGCCTTGTTATTACATTGCCACCAACGATTCACCAACTCTTCGCTGCCCAACATACCAAACAATATAGCATCTAATGCTTTTTTAGTTTTTTCATCCATGTCAGTCTCTGGCTTTAACACAAGTAGTCAAGACCATTTCCTTCCAGTTATCTGGAAAACTGATACGCAAATCTGCAATCTTGAGAGCCATACGAAGACTTAGTTCACGTAGCAGAGTTTTACTCTCATCCATGAATTCAATGATTTCAGCTTGCTGTTCTGCATCCAGATCATAATCGTTGAACAATTCACCATCACCAGCAATTTGCCGAATTCTCAGCAACTTTTCACGCTCACTATCCAGTGTCAAGTCCAAGTAGTGACAACGACTCTGCAACGCATCCAAGTGATCGCGCAACTTATGACTGCGAATCTTATCAAACTTCAAGTTTGTAATAAAAATCACAGAACCATTGAAATTAAATGAACCAGGAATTCCCTCTCTACGTAGCATACTTGAATCACTCAACCAAGAAATTTTACGCTTTTTACCAGAATCCAGCGCACCTTTAAGTAGATTCAATGATACATCATCCATCAAAATACTATCACAATCATCAAATACCAAAACACTATTGCGGTCGCTGTATTTATAAAGAGTAGAATACAAACCAACAGGACTAGCACTACCTTTAACCACTTCAGCCCTGAGTTTACGGCCAGCAATTTGATCAATAAGTTGAGCTTTTTCAATCTCTTGCTCAACACCAAAACTCTTACCAACACCAGGCGGTCCGCTAACAATCATAGCACGAATTTCACCATTTGTCGCAGCCTTGGTCATGTTCATAAGCATCTCGAATCGCTTACGAATACGAACCATGATCTCTTCATCGGTCTCAGTAGACTCAACTTCTGGCAAGGATTCTTCAACACCATCATCAGAAATTTCTTCCACAGAACCATCTAAATATTGATAGCTGTCGCGACTATTGCATTTGATACGGACTTTCTCACTATTGTTGGCAAAATGACCGTCATTGAAAACCGTTACAAATTTGTTACCATTATCAGTAACCTTAAATGGAAATGCTAATTTGAAAACTTTTCCAGAAACATCAATACCCTTATAGTTTCCTTCAATAATCTTGATCTGTTTCATGTTGTCTGTGACTCCACTAAATTAATGAATACGTATTATACAATAGACTAAAATTAAAGTCAACTATTTTGGATGAATCAACTAGATTTTGGGTTTTTGTCTTCGCCTTCCAAAAACTCTTTCATAACTTTTAATGCCTTGCGACTAGAATCGTAAACATATTCAAATTCATCAACTTCTGTCCTTACCAATAAGATAAAACCATTTTTTACTTTTCTAATTTCCATAGACTCAAACATAATTCCTCCGTTTACATTTTGTTAACATCACTGGTCAATGCTGCTAATACCTCTGGGCTAGTTCTATGGTAGATCTTAAAAATAAGTCTATTTCTAGAAACAGTTGTTTTTTCAATTATATTTTTTACAAAATTAAATAATGCATCTCTGAACCAGAATGGATTTATACAGGATATTATTATCATTATTGCAAATGGAAATATTAAAAATAAACTCGAATAATATACCGTTTTAGCATAATAATATCTTCCACCATTTTTGGTTAGATCATTAATGTTATTAAAATGATACATAATACTATCCCTATACTTGTGATGAATTCACAAAGTCTAGCATATATATCAGTTGAAATCAACTATTATGGTGATCTAGATCCGATATTATTCGGTAGGTATGCCCAGAGTTGCCGAGATGTCACGCATAGCCGCTAATTTGGCTTCTGCTCCGCGACTACCGTGCCAGTGTATGATCTTAGCGTCTTCTATACTGCAACCGTTCCAGAACTCAGCATAGTCATAATTACCCGGCATCATAAATCCCTGAAATGCCATAGTGGGATCAATTACTTGTTCAGGTGTTAAGCCCTGACCCCAGACCATCTCATTGTAGATAACTTGGTCATCATTCCAGACCGAGATATTTTTGGCACGTTCTAGACCAATATTCCAGCACTCCTGCGTCATCTCTGCGGGATAATATCTAATATCGGCATTAAGGAAATGCGGTATGTTGAGATAACTTTTAGGATCAGTATAGTTCCACATCAAAAAATGTTGATAGCGACCAAATACCTCGGTGGGCTGAACCATCTGTGTATCGGGACCGCAATAAAGAATATTGCAGGGTTCCCGGCGCCAGATATCATAGATTTCAAAAAACTGATCTCTAAATGTCTGTGCTACATCTTCGACTTCAGCAGATAAGAAAATGTATTCCCATTCACCCTGTAATAAGTGCTGGAAACTCAACTCACTGACTTTATGCATACGTTGATATATGGGATAGATGTCACCTTCTCTAGCAACTCTATCTCCGAGATCCGGTCCCCAGTCGGGACTTTTAATTCTGTTAAGTGATTTTATTAAGTAATTTTTCATTGTGTAATTATAACCTCGGGGAAGTATTTAACAAACCTATCCGCTGGATTGCTGCGAACTTTTAGTATGCGTTGGCGAATCTCTGTAAAGAAATTCCAAGCCAGTGGAACAAACAATATACGATCATCCTCTGTGTATTCCCTGAGACGATCTACGCTGACTATAGGGGTATTGGTTCCTGGTGTAAATTTATTTTGTTTAAGTGGACTATCATCTACTATAAAGTCTAACTGAATACCGCGAGAATTTAATAATGTCATGCCTTTAGCAGCAGCACCATAGCCTGCTAGGACATAACCTTCTCTGCGATGATCATTGATCACTGAGACCAGGTTGTCGAGATTTTTAGTAACAGTCTGCCGCCAGAGAACATAAGTTAAATCTGTTTGTAGACCCTTAGCGGCTTCCAGTGCTAGGATATTTTCTACATGATAGTCTCTGCGTTTAGTGCGTGATAACACAAATACATAACTAGTGCCGTGTATAGGAGTTTTAATAACGTCTATTAAATTTAAATTTGCACGTTCAGCACAGAGTTTCATGGATCTAGCATTAAAGAAATTAATGTGCTCGTGATAGATAGTATCAAACTCGTCGTTTAATATCATATCTGCTTGACTAGTTTGTATAAACAGCAAGGTGTCATCGTGCATTAATTCTCTGCAGGATCTTAGGAAATCTACAGGGCTGGGATTATGTGCAAAGACGTTCTGTGCTGTAATGATATCATAACTGTTCTGCTGAAGTCGTGGTATTGCTGCGGGACCAAAGAAATCACAGACTACTTGGTGACGACCATCACGATCTCTGTGAATATTTTCTGCAGGGTCAATACCAAATGTC
>JACCDO012118004.1_pt1 | contig 12775 bp, 4 predicted proteins | sample 7446101 | NCBI WGS metagenome assembly JACCDO01 (sample SAMN15323440, study PRJNA562643) | freshwater metagenome | isolation source: river surface water | place: USA:Blue River Watershed | collected 2017-08-16
CCTGCTGCATATGCTGACCTTGAAGCACCGTCTGTTGCACGCTCTGACGGTCGGGCTGGGTGCACATGGTGGGAACTTTCTGCGCTTTAATGGCCCAGAACGTGCATCGAATGTAAACGAGCTTGCATCCGATATTGGAATGCTGAAGCTCATTTTAAACCCTGTCCGGCAGGCACACGGCGGAGGCAACGCAGTCGGGGCAACTGATTCAAATATCGACGCGTTGAAAGATTCAGAAAGTAACAAAGATACTAAGAGTTTTGCGCGCACCTGTGCTAGCTTGGTAGAGCAGCTACCAAACACAATTAACGTCAGTTTCAAGAACATCAGCGTAGTCCAACTGATGCCGTTGCTGGTCAACAAGGTTGCATGTAGCGCCGGTAGCGCGTGTCACATCATTTTCCACGGTGATGGAAAGACATTTTCTCCCGTTTTGCGTGCAATGAATGTACCCCCCGAATACGGGCTCGGCACGCTGAGACTTTCCCTGGGGCGCCACACGACGAAAGAGGATGTGGACCAAGCTGCGGCGCACATCATTACCGCGGTACAATCGCTATTAAAGCATGTGTAATTGGCTTGATAAATGAGTCCGAATTTTGTAAGTACTTTATATATAATTTATGAACACATTCAGATTTTTCGATAAAAACAGAAGCTTAAATTTTTCATTTTCAATATTTTTCAACATTTGGAGTGGCAAGTTTTGAAAAGAAGGCATTTCATTACGAGGCTCCTTTTCTTACAGACTTCATACGTATCGCAAATTGATTAAGAAATTGTAACGTAATTATCTTTTATTTGTAAGCACGAAGTGTCTTTAATAAGCCATTACCCTAAGGTTCACATCAATTCGGATTCAGTCAGCCTGGTGTGTGTTCTCATGTCAGACGATGTACAACTTTCTTGGAACTCAGCTAGTCTTTTTATAGTAGCGTTGAGCGCACTTGCCCTTGTGCGAAGTCGGCGGCGCAAGAAGGGATTGTTGCATAACGAGGAACTTTCTAATCCGTGCATTCAAGGTATAAATCGACTACAAGCCCACTCCATGCTTTGTGCATTTAACAACGAAAATGACGCGAGAAGACTTGTGACGCAAGCTAAATGCTCGCCAAATGTTAAAGATTTAAACGGGGCTTGGCAGTTTAAGTTGTTTAGTAATTTAGATGAGGCACTAGCATTTGTTGCAGCTGCTGCGGTAGAAAATGTTCCCGATGCGAAAAGCAGAAGCAAAATGAAGACAGAGAGCGCAGCAGAAGCCACAAAAATTAATGCAGGTATGGGAGATAGTGCAAAATCGAGCCCGATTTCCTTGGCTGGTCTAAAATCGTCAACAAGAGAAGTAGGGAATGAAAACATGGGTGCCTATTCTTCGAAAGCACAAAGCAATAGCAGTGTTTTTGGTTCAACGCTGAGCATTCCCAAAGTAAATTCTATCGATAATTCAGCCAAAGCTATGTTAACAACAGTGCGCGTACCTGGAAATTGGCAATTACAAGTGCCTGGTGACGCACCGATCTACACAAACATACAATATTCTATACCGATTGACCCTATCGACCCAGCTGTTGTTCCAGTATTGCACAATCCATGTGGATATTACCGTAAAACCTTTGTTATTCCAAAGTCTTGGATAAAACGCCGCATCATACTAACTTTTGGTGGAGTGGACAGCGCCTTCTATCTGTGGATCAACGGGCAGTTCATCGGTCTTTCAAAGGATTCCCGTTTACCAGCTGAATTCGATATTACCGGAGTTGTCAAAATGGGTAATGAGCAAAATGTATTAGAATTAATAGTGGCGCGGTATTGTGATGGGACGTTTGTTGAAGATCAAGACATGTTCAACATGTCGGGTGTGTTCAGGGACGTTACCGTGATGTCACTGCCAGAGCAAGTGCATGTGTACGACTTGAAGTGGACCACACATTTAGATTATAACACTCAGATTGCCACCGTCGGCGTGGATATAGAAATGCAATGGTGTGAATCCATGATTAAGAATTTATTGACCGGTGCGAACGGTGAACGACGACATTCATATCTTTCGCAACTGAAGAATTCGTGGATTTTAGAATGTTCACTTTATGAAGAAGGGACACTCGTTGTTTCCAAGCAAACGGACACAGTGCACCATTTTGCATTTGATAACTCCAGTGTTGGACCTGTTGCATCTGTGCTAGCAGCAGTAACAATACCAGAAGACCAAACATCTTTCTTGTCCGTTCCTGCACTACCGAAACATTCCAAAGCCAACACCAAGGCGAGCAGTGCCTACAACTCAGAGATACCTCATCGCAGCTCCAAAGGGCACATTCACTTCACAGGCGAATCTAATATTGATTCTGAGAGACCGCCAATTCTAGGAACGCCGACGGGGGTTCTTTCCGCCGGATCGGCGATTCTGTCCTACCTTGTATCCCCGTTTCTCGCAGTCGTGCATTCAGTCAAAAACAAATTGACATTTCAACCTTCTGAATCATTTAAGCGCAATTCTTCATCTTCTGTGTCATTAAAATCTCCACATTACTTGTCAAGTTATATTCATAGTGATTTAAGCCTTGACAGTGCTGTCCTTTGGAGCGCTGAGAAACCGCATACGTACACACTAGTGGTCTCCTTAGTGAATTTACAGGATGGCATTAAAGTTCAATGCGAATCTTGCCGCTTAGGTTTTCGCACAATTGATATTAATAATGGCTTACTGCGTGTGAACCATCGCCCCATCACCATTCGGGGGGTCAACCTGCACGAACACGATCCCATCCGTGGGCATTACATATCCCCGAGACTGATTGAGGCTGATATAAAACTAATGAAACGTAACAATTTCAATGCAGTACGTACATCTCATTATCCGCAATCGCCATGGTTTTATGAATTATGTACATTATATGGCTTATTTGTTGTAGACGAAGCCAACATCGAGACCCACGGCATGAAGCCGTACATCGGGCGCTTGGCAGACGATCCGCATTGGCGGGAAACATTCATGTCTCGTCTAACACGCATGTATTTACGAGATAAAACACATCCATGTATTATTGCCTGGTCGTTAGGGAATGAGTCTGGCTATGGTATCGCACACGATCAAATGGCGGAATGGATAAGGAAGGAAGACCGTACGCGCGTTTTGATGTACGAGCCTGCATCCTATGGGCCGAGAGTTCCGCCTCCTGGACAAGAGACTGCATTGTCTGTCAGCCATAAATCAAATAATTTCAAGCAACTTGCAACTGATATTTTGTGTCCGATGTACATGCGTATTGAGGATTGCATTAAACTCGCAAATATGTTTCCGGATATGCCGCTGATCATGTGCGAATACTCCCACATGATGGGTAACTCAGGAGGTAACTTGCAAGATTATTGGAAAGCATTTACGCAATATTCTCGGCTACAAGGCGGATTTATTTGGGATTGGGTCGATCAAGGCATTGCAGTGACTGACAGTCAGAACAAGTTGAAATGGGCGTACGGCGGTGATTTTGGTGAAATTGTGCACGACCTAAACTTTTGCTTGAACGGCTTAAACTTTCCAGATCGCGGATTGCCATGGACACTGTCAACAGGGAATCTGCGCCGTGTTACTATTAAAACAGAGAATACTGAAGACGAGGACACGGTCAAAGTCAGAGGTGACCGCCGTGCGAAACAGCAGTTGCCACGTAGTGCTATGTTTTACAATAAATACTTTGATAACGAACAGCCTGGACGACATGCACCATTAAGCAGTTTATTGCCCAAAACACTTCAAACGGCATCGTCTCTCCAGACTTCACTGAAAGGGGACAAAGTAGCCACACCAGGGGAAATGACGACTGGCGACGCGGACACAGGTGCCGCACTTACCAACGCTTCTTCTTCGCCTGCGCGGGTAAAGGTCAGTAACGCAAATTCAAATCAATTACCTATCACCGACGGTATCGTTAAATCGCCTTCGTTTGCCCCTGATGACAGTGTGAATGTTGGCAATATCCAAGAAAATACGAACGACCTCAAACTACTACTACCTGAACCCTGTTCTAAAGTGGATTCTAACAAAGGTTTTGAAATCCAAGCTCAAGTGCAGCCTTATCCGAATCCTTATGGTCTTGGCGGATCCACGTGCAGACCAGCAGACCAACGTGCTCACGCAGACCCACATGTCAGCTCCGTCGACGTAGATGAGGCACTCGCAAAGCCCCAGCTTTTGGAGGCCAAGTATTGCATGCGTACTTTTGAGTGCAGTGTGATTGGCTTGAAATCATATACAGATCAAGTGCACCAATATTTAGCAGAAGTTGATGTCAATCATGCTCATCACTACGGAGAGCTCAAAGTGGAGCGGGCCGAGGTGGGGTACGAGAGGTTGGACGACCTGAACGACGCAGAAGAGCACAGTGTAGACGCTATTGAAGCGAGCAATAAGTTTGAAGCAAAGCCTCTAATTACAGACATGAGCACCAGCTACTCGTCTCCAAGAAGGCGTCTGGAATCCGATGCCAGCAAAAGCGACAACACGGAGAATTTCGTCATCGATAGCCAGCGCTGGGCTCAACAAACGACAAATTCGAAACGATCTGTGCATGTTGCCACACATGCCCCATTGAATGAAGTTTCTTTTATTGAAAAGAGTGACTTTAATACGAATGCAACTACATCTCATGTGGATGCTTCGATTAAGAAAGCGACAGGGGAAGACCATTCGAGCAGCCCAGAGAAGCTGAGCCGCACAAGTCGCGGGGATTCATTGGCTGGACCACGCTCCACGTTTCATGCAACACTGCGCTATTCTGTTACAAACAAATTCGACCATATTCACGACATTCTAGACGAACTAAACTTTGAAGCTTTTCTGCTATGCGACGGGCTCTGCGTGGCGCACAGCACTACGAAGACATTAGCTAGCGGCTTCGTCCATCACCACATTCCTGCTAATGAAGGAACTGGACAAAATAGCTTGCAAGCATTAGAATTGGAAGCCTCGTTCCTCGTTTCCCTTGAAAACGCGCCTGATCTGACGGGCACCGAAAATGCTGCAAGACGAGCATTTGTCGGACGGAGTCTAAATGACATCGTTCGCAACAGCCCAATCTCTCTAAGTGACGAGACCACACAAGGTTTATGCAATATGCAAGTAGGCGAAGGGGAATTTGTCGTGTACGGTGCGCTTTGGCCCGAGTTGGGACTGATTCGTCCGGATGCACTAGATCGCTTTATTGACCAATTGGCGCTTCTTCAATCGACGCAAGCTCGTTCAGAGCACATTTCGTTAAATTCACAGCAGAAAAGTCATCTCACAGAAAAGAATTGGACAGGTGCTCTCACGCAACCATGTCCGGGTGCCCACAAGTGGTCTACAGTAGTATTTGCCAGACTCGCCCACGAAAACGCGTGGGCTGAAAGAGGGTACCCTATGGGCTTTGTGCAATGCAATATTACCAAGCATTTTACTGCAGCTTTGAAAAACCATGCACGAATATTAGCTCCGATTGTTCAGACAACTAAAAGCGAATTGGACGGTCTACTTGCAACCTCTCATGTCGCCAGCCCTGCGAATCCTCCGAAAACACAGTCTTGCATCGAGGTGCTGTGGGAGCTTCCGATCATTACACCTACCGCAATGCATGTTTCTGAAAGTAACTCATCAGTTGAAAGTTCGAGTAATAGCAAAGAGGAAGTTATACCAAATGTCATCTTGAGGTGCACCCAGCAAACGGCCAATGCAACGAACGGACCTAGTGGACATAGAATCATACAAGTTACTGTCAATGGTCTGACGGGCATGTTGGAGGCACTTGAGTTAGATGGGTTCAACATTTTAGCAGAACGCTATAATGTTCATGATCATCTACCGCATGCATGGGGTAATTTGCCTGTCGACGGTGCTCCTTCAAGAGTTCACCTGCATAGGGCGTGCACTGATAATGACAAATTCGGGGGATATAAAGACCGCTGGACTGCATCCGGCTTAAGCAAAAATCTTATTTATACTCGCAACAAGCAAAAAGCGATACAAGATTTTGGTATACTCGGACCTGGTCCGCAAATTCGACAAATTAAGAACCACAGTCCGGTCGATGGCACTCATCAACTTAAGCACATTACTGTCACCAGAGCACACGGAGAATGGCGAAGTGATGCAAAAGATCCATCTTCACTTAAACAAAAACAGAATCAAGCTGATACAGAGGCATCGATGATCACCGCACAAGGCGTGACGTGCACATGGCACATGCGACCCGAAACTGTAAGTTTCTGGAAAATTCGTCTGATTCATCAAGTTCAAAGCTTTAAAGATAACAATCTACAGCAATTAGCTCTCGTTCCTGTGTATAACTTGGCAGAAGAAAAATTTGTTCATATGCTTGCACGAACGTTAATGCTTGGGCGTGAGAGCATTTTCAAGAATGTGACCCGCAGCGCTAGCAAAGACCACTTGGCAGGCATGCAATCTGAGAGTGCGTTACTCTCTCATGCACGAGGCACCAGAAACAACAGCTCAGGTAGTGTTGCAGACAAGTCTTTTAAAAAGAAAAATGCATCAAATGAAAGCGAAGCCGAGGGTCAGCATCGCGGATCCAGTGGTGCTCCATCTGTGAAGCAGCTACATGTCATGGTGAAATTGTGGAAGCCCACATTAGTTCTCGAATCTACTGTACCTAAAGCAGAAAGCCAGAAAGGTTATCATAATAGCATTAACAACAACGCTTTCGTCAACGCTGCAAGTGCTGGGAATCATTCACATGGCTTGGCCGCTTCAGGGGGTGGACACCGTGTTTTGCCGTTACCTGGCTACAGCAACACAACAACAGGTTATATTAATACCAATGCTCAATATATGGATGTAATCGGCTCCGCGGATAGAGTGTATTTATTTGAGCAGCGCACAAACGATATCCATCCGTGTCCAGTGCCGGAGCGTGAAGTGCAACCTGATGAGTGCTACGAGTCGGACGATGAGTCTCTTCTTCTGCCTCCTGGACCTGGACGTTCACGTTCTGAAGGACATGCACATTCCACAGGCTCCCGGCATTCTCTCACTGTTACATGGGCTGTAACTTATTTGATGGACAATCTAGGCTCTTTGCATGTGCATGCAAGGTTAGATGCCTCTTCCCTTGTTGTCCCGCTACCGCGAGTCGGCTTTCAACTACAATTAAAAAAGGATGTGTTTCATTCCATCATGTGGCAGGGGCAGGGGCCCCATGAAAGCTATCCAGATCGAACCGGTAGCCATGTTTTGGCAACGCACTGCGCACCTGCGTTGGCTCTACGTACGCCGTACCTCGTGCCTGGTGAAAACGGGAACCGTACAGACGTGTCATGGTTCCAATTGCTACAACATAATGGAACGCAAAGACCCATTAATCGTGTCAGTGTCAATGATGCGGATAGCACTTTAAACTTAGGTGCTAACAAACATCGAACAAATGATTCCGAATCCAAACCGCAAAAGACAGCTGCTGCTGACGGGACAGACAAAGATAACGATTTGAGAAACGAATTCTTGAATAATTTGCGAAAAGACCTGTATCCGCGTTCGGCTCATTTGGATGGCGATGATGATCAAAACAAACACGTCTTGACACCCATCGGTGAACCGCAAGTGCACATCGCGAAAAATGCTCTCGACCTTCCTGCTGTCCCTGCCCTAGAATTGATGCCTACGACAAATTCGCCTAGTGTCGCCCTCCCAGCAGGCATTCGCATCGACGGTTCGTCGCCTTTCAACTTTTCTTTATTAGACCAAACGACCGAGGATTTGGAAATTTTCCAACATAATTCTACATTAGAATCGCTCCGACGACCTTTCATGTCTTTGAATATCGATCCTTTTCTCATGGGAGTAGGGGGGGATGATAGTTGGACGGCAACTGTGCATGATGAATACATGCTGTCCCCACAAGAACCGTATGCTTTCCAGTTGTGCTTTAGTTTTTTGTAAAAAGTGTTGAAAACATTACTTTGTAATAATATTTAGTCAGATACACCGCACTAATACAATACAAGATCAAAGCAAATTAGATGAGAAACCTACGAATCGACTTGAGAAATAGTATACGGCTATATATATTCACTTCAGAAGAAATATATATTCAGAATAAACTGAAGTGACTCACCTTGGGTTCCCAGGCAGTGGGCCAAAAAATCTAAGTGTGGAACGAACTCGAAAGCTCATCCATTTGTGCATACAAACTACCATGAGTGATTTGAAGTATATATCTGGATTCGGATCGCATATAAGTACTGAAGCTTTACCAGGCGCTCTACCTGAGGGTCAAAATTCACCTCAAGTATGTGCTTATGGACTGTACGCTGAACAACTTTCGGGTACAGCGTTCACTGCACCTCGTCATAAAAACCTTCGCAGTTGGTTGTACCGTATTCGACCCTCTGTCATTCATACAGATTTTGCGGGTCCTTTAAATCATCCCGGCGGTATTCCCAGTGATATTAATGCGGATTTTATTATCACTCCAAATCAATTGCGTTGGTCACCTGTAGAGCCGATCCGTGTGGAAGGAGAGAATGGCGAACAAGGGACATACAAAGATGTTAATTTTATCGAAGGGCTTACTTCAGTTGCTGGAGCAGGCGATAGTTCTTTAAAAGAAGGTATTTGCATTTACAATTACGTTTGCAATCGAAGTATGGTTAATGCTGATGGAACAGGAGGCCAAGCCCTATGCAATGCAGATGGCGATTTCCTTATTGTACCTCAACAGGGCAATCTTATGATAGTCACTGAAGCAGGTAAATTGCATGTGAGGCCCTGTGAGATCGTCGTGATTCCACGGGGTTTCAAGTTCAGTGTCATTCCTGAATTAGAAGGTTGTGCCTTTGCACGTGGATATATCCTTGAGATATTTAAGGGTCACTTCGAACTGCCTAGCTTGGGCCCTATCGGCGCCAATGGATTGGCGAATCCACGCGACTTCCAAGCTCCTGTAGCGGCATTTGAGGACGCTGATGTGGGCGTGCAATACACTGTAGTTCAGAAGTATCTTGGGAAGCTATTTAGCGCCACTTTAGATTACTCCCCATTTGATGTGGTGGCATGGCATGGAAACTATTATCCTTTCAAATACGATTTGAAGAAATTCAACACTATCAATACTGTCAGCTTTGATCACTGCGATCCGAGTATTTTCACCGTATTGACTGTTCCAACTGAAGAACCAGGTGTTGCAGTCGCCGATTTTGTCATTTTCCCTGAAAGATGGATGGTAGCAGAGCATACTTTCCGTCCGCCCTATTACCACCGTAATTGCATGAGCGAATATATGGGGATGATTTACGGCCAGTACGATGCCAAAGCTGGCGGTTTCGTGCCAGGCGGAGCCTCTTTGCATTCATGCATGTCCCCCCATGGTCCTGATGCTACTGTCTTTGAGAAAGCTAGTGCAGAGCCCTTGACACCCCGCTACTTCAGTGGCGGCTTAGCGTTCATGTTTGAGAGCACTTATATGCTCAAAGTGTCACCCAAGGCGCTACATGGAACGCATCTGCAGAAAGATTACCAGGAATGCTGGCAAAAGATTAAGAAGCATTTTAAGCAGCCATAAGCAGATGCTTGATCTACGAAGCTAGTCTGTGTTTGGGTCAGGCAAGCGAGAGGACGCGTAGGGTCCCATTTTTACTGGTTAAAGAACTTCTCAGATCTATTCATTCTGCAGTATGATTTCAAACGAACAGGAATTAGCAAAACATCATTATTATACATGCTCCGCTCCGTTATTTAACACACACTTGTCCGCATCAAATTTGTTCGAAAGTTCAAACGAGTTCGGCTTTAGTTTTGAGGTTGTGTGTGTTTGAATTGTTGTATAAAGTATTTTAAGAAGGGCAAGTTTACGCTACAAATCCCCGAATTCTTTATGTTGACAACATGGCTATATTCTAGTACACAATCTTGATTTTGTTGAAAAACTGAAAGCGGAGGTGCCGATGGTACCTCGGGCGACCTGCAAATTTTAATGAGGCGGAAAAACGTTCTCATTGAGTTTGAGTTTCGCTGAGTGCGTTGTTTGCGCTTTTGTGTGAATTATAGGCGCTTATCAATATTTTTTATTATTGTCGCCGCTTCAAATATCACTCTAATAATATGTCGCGTGATGTAAAGGTAGAAATATTTGCTGCTGGTGATGGCATCAATTATCCTCGTCCCGGTAATACAGTTACCGTGCATTATACAGGTTTTTTAGCAGACGGAAGTAGGTGGGACTCTAGCAGAGATAGAAATAAGCCTTTTAAGTTTAAGATTGGTGCTGAACAAGTTATCCCTGGTCTCGATTTGGGTGTAGCACAGTTATCGATTGGGGAACGTGCCAAAATGACAATACCTGCTCATTTGGCATATGGAGATAGAGGTTTTCCAGGACTCATACCTGGAAAAAGTGATCTAATTTTTGATATTGAACTCATAACGTTTAGCTAGACCAGTTTAGCTGGATCCAAACGACGGTGCAGATTCCCATCAACCTGAGTGTGTAATTGAGTAAAATCGTTTCGCTTTCGCTACTCGATATTTCGCGTTATAAATTATTGTATATTATTGAATATGTTGCTTAACAAAAGAACTTTTAATCATGATTTTCGAATTTATTTCTGTTTCTGATCTGCCCCAATCAAGATAGTCATTATGTAGTATAAACAAAATAGTATGATTATTACACAATATTTGCACGGATCAACATGAAGTTATTTGAACGAGCGGAAATTGGGAATCAATTCTACTAAATGTAACGAAGTTCTACAAAATGACCTAAGGCAGGTAATGCGAAAGGGACGCCACGCTGGCAATCCTCGCCTGATGCGCTCCAACAGAAGGAAAGCTGAAGCGCCGAAAACCGACTTAACTGATATAATGCTATTAAAAATGTATGATTTCCTGTTATAAAGCACCATACTTCGCACAACAGGCGAGAACAACAATCGCTTTACCGATGGTAGATTAGACTTTTGTTCTGACCACGTCATGTAACCGGTCGGCTCGTCTTGCGGGGACCGTGACATAACAATTGCTCTACTAGAAGATCCAAATAATTTGAAGGGCCGGATGTTGAACAGGAATGGTCAATCCTCGTCTTCGTTTTCCTCGATTTCCAACTCTGGCTCAATTCTCTCGACTTCTTCAGTAATGTCCACATTTCGATGGTAATCTGCGTTCGAAGGATCCAACTCCGACCTTGCAAATGTAGGTATTGGACATAGCAGGGGAGGAGGATTGTCCAGATTGGGAGGTCGTGGCCCACCATCTGTGGAGACCTCTCGTGCTGCTTCCTGACTTGCAACCAAAACATAAGCTTGCCACCGGAAATGAAGCATTATCATCTCTCGTTGCTTGGACGATATTGTACCATTTTTTGTTTGTTCCTCTTCCAATGTTTCGTCCATATATTCAAGCCAACGTTCTGCGGTGCGTGAACTACACTCAAAGTCAGCGTGCTTCGCAATCAGTCCAGGGTTTCCCTTTCGATCACTATAGTAACTAGGACCTCCCAAGCGCTGCAAAATATATTCATTTAAATTTTGTGCATAATCCTCTTTCCCACCAAACATGTTCCGAAACCAAGGATCCTTGTCATTCAAAACCCGCCTCTGAAAGCTTTCAGCCAATTGCATCATGTTATATTCTCCAATCTTCTCTCCGATATTCAAATCATCAATCAAAGTCGCTTGCTTACGACTTACTCCACTTAGTACGCATGCCCTTTCCTGCAACAATTGCATTGGATGCATAGTTTGGACACTGAAGCATGCTGATATAGGCCAACTTAACTTTTTGTCTATATCTGGTGCAACAGTGGGATCGGCACACACAGCATCTCGATTCGATTTCATTCTAAAGTGACTTTATATATTGGTGTTAAGTAATCGTTAAGTAGTTTAAGATGTAAGCTTTTCCCCCTCACTCTGAATTTGGATTTGTAATTTTTGTGCGACGTTGATAGAAGTCTAAATGTCTTCAAATGTGTTGACAGAAGTGTCTATTTAAGCTAATGACAAATAAGTGAGGTATTATATAGTGTAATAAACTCTTTTATATCTTCTAATGCTGCAATGTGGTAGTTTAATATCGAATGCTAGACACTTATGGCGATGGAAAGGCTTCTGCCTGAATAGTGTTGGAAAGAAGGATATGTATCCCGTGTTGATGAACCAAATATATTTTCTAAGCACTATAGGCATTGATAGAAAAGGAGATATGACTAGTGGCTTTCAAAAAGATGCAGATAATCAGGGCAAGCGGGCAAAGCTTCGAGACATGACACCCGATACGAAGGTCTTGCAGCATTTAGATAGCTTAAAAATGGGGTATCTTGCACGCCGCAAGGAACGTGTAGCGGTTGCCAAAAGATTTGCATCTGCTCCGTTACGAAACTTGAGGCAAAGAACAGGTCGCGCAAATTCGACGAATACGATTTCTAGCGCTTCAAGTTCTACAGATAAAAGTAGCGCTGATGGTGCTAACGCATCTAAGAGTGTAACTGCAGTAAAATCACAAGATCGTAAACGCAGACGTATTGATGATACTGGTATCGTTCCTTTGAAAGACAGGCCGTATCCGTTCAACGCCCCTGGGCGCGCCATGACCAGAATCGAGAGTGCAGCTGATTTGCGTACTGGCCTCAAATCAGGTTGTGAAATTGCTATTATTGGTCGGTCTAATGTTGGCAAAAGTACATTAATAAATACTTTGCTTGGTTATGATGCATCATATGTGCAAAAGTCTCCAATGTCGGACAAACCAGGAGAGACCAAATCACTGCATTTGTTTGCTTTAGGA
>JACCDO011862399.1_pt1 | contig 12774 bp, 16 predicted proteins | sample 7446101 | NCBI WGS metagenome assembly JACCDO01 (sample SAMN15323440, study PRJNA562643) | freshwater metagenome | isolation source: river surface water | place: USA:Blue River Watershed | collected 2017-08-16
GTGAATCTTCTCAAAAAGATTATGATTACGAACTATTTATAGGAGCTATCTTGTTTATACAAGAAGAGACTTATAAAATACGTTCTAGGTATAATTATGAATTAATTGAAGAAACATTATACCATTTTCAATATATTTTACCTAATATTCAGGAAGAATATCAAGAATATTTGGATGATTCTATATCTAACACAGAAATGAGATTCTATAAACAAGAATTATCTAAAATTAATAATATGATTATTGAAGTTAATAATTTAATCAATAAAGTAATTGAATTTTAATTCGATTATTAAATAATTTATATTTTTTTATTTTGTAAATTCTTTCTTTTTAGCTGGTTCTGGGAATGGTTTATTTAATTCTTCGTCTAAAACTTCTACTTTCGATTTAATTTCTCCAACCGATAATTTACATATCTCTTTAACGGATTTACCATATATAGCGATAGAAGATACAATTAAACTTAAACCTATAAAATATCCCATTGCAAATGTATCTGCTTTATAGTTGACCATAATTGTTTTTTCTAAATTATTAGATACTACTGTTAATACTTCATTTACACCCATTAATTCTCTAAATGGAGTTTTTATACTTGGAAAATATACTAATGCTAATATAGTTAATGAAGCATATAAAAATGTTTTATGTGCGAATTTTAATGATTCTGATATTGTTTTTTTTCCACATTGTTCGTCTGATGCATTTCTTGATACAATAAATCCAAATATTAATAAAAATATATATAATAATACTATTAAAAATAAATAATATGACCTAGACATAACCTCGAAATGTTTTCTTAATAAAAAATAATTTATTATATACATTAAAAGAAAACTATAAATAAGTGCAATCGGAATAATATATAATGTTGCGTTAGCCATTATTAAAATATTAAAAGAAATTCTTTTGTAATATTAATTATAATGTCGACATATTATTTACAAGCGTGTGAAATTCTTAAAATTAAACCAGTTTATAAAAATGATGATAACTTTCGTTCGATTTTGCTTTTACGTGAATGGGGAACAGATAATGATGACATCTTAATATTAGATACAATAGGTGAACTAATTCGTTTAAATGGTGATTATATAACTTTTTGCGAATATACTGATATTATAATAAAAAACGTAGATTTTGATTTATATTTTAATAATAAAACAAATATGTATGAGTCTAGATATGCTACACATACTCGTTTTTTAATAGAATTTTTATGTAAGATAGTTAGTCACTATTATAAAAGACGTAACTTGAATGTAGAAAATAATATTTATATTCATGCATTTAAAAAACCTATATCCGGTTTATCTATGGCTCAACAATATCTATTAAATTCTATTAAGAAGTATCATTCTATACCTGAAGAAAAAATAATATCAATTATTATATAACATCAACCATAAGTATTCCGTGGTCAGAGTAAGGACAATTAATTAAATTAATATCAATTAGACTACCTTTCCAGGTTGGTTTATATAAAAAACAATAATCAACTAATTTACCAGACCAGCAAGAAAATTTAGGATGTTCGTAATCTAAACAATCAAATAAATTTACAAAATCATTATTTTTTAATATTGTGAATATATTACTTGGCATATCATAATCGACTTTTAATCTTTTTTTAAAATCATCATTTAATTTTTGATTATGTTCTTTACTAAATAATGAGGTATTAACTTCATTAAAGTCGCCACCTAAAATAACATTTTCTAAATCATTTTTTTTAATATATCTGATTAATTTTTCAATTTCATTAATTCTTTTTTTGCCAGTATTATCCCATACATCTAAATGTGTAGTAATTATATTATATTTACCAATAGTTGTATGTAATAACCCTCTTTTTTCTTTTGAATTAGGTGAATCAAGATTTTTAGTTTTATATTTAGTGATTGCATCTTTTGAAAAACATTTTAATCCAAATCTATTAAAATATTGATAATATTCTGCATTAAATTCGTATTTCTTATTAAAAAGTTCATCAAATTCGTTTAAAAAAGGATATTCAATAAAGTTAATTATATCAATTTTATTATCATTACATAATTTAAAAATATTCTTTTCATTTTCAATTAAGAAATGCATCATATTTACATTATAAAAACCTATCCTAGTCACTTTATTATCTTTTTCGATTTTAGTTTTTAATTTTGATACATCATTTAAATATGAAATAATAAGTTCTTGCTTATTACCAGACAATAAATTCGGATACTTATACTTCATTATATCATATATGCTTTTATTTTTTATATAAAAATATTATTTTATTTATATTTATTAAATGGATTATTTAGATTATGATGTTTTAATTGTCGGTTGTGGATTATCTGGTGCAGTAATTGCCGAAAGATATGCTACGTTATTAAATAAAAAAGTATTGATAATAGATAAACGTAATCATATAGGTGGAAACTGTTATGATTATATTGATAAAGAAACCGGGATTCTTTTAAATAAGTATGGTGCTCATATATTTCATACAAATTCAGAAATAGTTTGGAATTACGTTAATAAATTTGCAGAATGGGTACGTTGGGAACACGAAGTTAAATCATTTGTTGATAATGCATATGTCCCTATCCCTATTAATGTTACGACTATTAATAAAGTATGTAATGAAAATTTACAATCTGCATCGGATATGATTGATTGGTTAGAGCAACATAAACGTTCCATACCAATAAATAATTCAGAAGATGTCGTATTATCTGTATTCGGTAAAAACATATACAATAAATTATTTAAAAACTATACCTATAAACAATGGAATAAATATCCAAATGAATTATTGCCAGAAGTCCTTGAAAGAATACCATATAATACAAGTTTTGATACAAGATATTTTAAAGATAAATACCAAGCATTACCTAAAAAGGGATATACAAATTTTATAAATAATATTTTAAATCATCATAATATAACTATTAAATTAAATACTGATTTTGAAACATTAGACCCGATTACATATAAAAATAAAATTATCATTTATACTGGTCCAATTGATGCATATTTTAATAATATTAATTTACCTAAGTTAGAATATAGAAGTATTAATTTTGAAATTAAAAGATTTAAAAATATGAATTATTATCAGCCAAATTCGGTAATAAACTATCCAGATTTAGATGTCGATTATACACGTAGTGTTGAGTATAAACATTTTTTAAATCAAAAATCTAATGATACTATTGTAGTTTTTGAATATCCTACTGATGATGGCGAACCATATTATCCTGTACCTGATTCTAAAAATAAAGAATTATATGAATACTATCGTATAATATCAAGTAGAGAAACTCATAAAAGAAATATTCATTTCATTGGAAGATTAGCAAATTATAAATATTTTAATATGGACCAAGCAATTTTAAATTCTATTGAATATTTTAATAAATATTTAATCTAATTTATTTTTTTTAATTGTGAATGAGTATTACTGTGTTCATGTTTAATATATAAATCGGTTTCTATATGGGTTATTCCTGTAATTTCGATGTCTGGATATGAATATGGATGTATTTTCATTTTTTGGCATACATATGGAAATCCAATCTGGTCTTGTGTAGTATGTTTTAATGTTTGTAAATACCAATTATTTAAGAAAGGTATCGCATCATTTGAATTCATATTTATTGCTAAAAAACATGTAATCCATAAACCATAAGTTGGGTCACTACTTATTTTACCCCAATATTCTTCATCATAACCTTCATTTATATATTCTTGGTATTGCGAAAATATGTCTTGATATGGTTGTTTTTGATTGAACCAATAAGTCGATGTATATCTATAAAAATTAGAATCAGATGTTTCATGTTCTAATTTATTTTTAATTGTTCGACCATGTGTTCCAGTTACTATTAAATTATTTTTATTGATTTTATTTAAAACATATTCAGATGCTCGTTCATTTTTAATTTCTATTGTACCATCTAACCATATTACAATATCATATTTATTTAGAACTGGTATATTATGGTGTTGTTGTTTATAATATTTTGCAATATTAAAAGTATGTTTATTATTTATTAACGAATTCCGATATGTACCATTATCTATATCTGACTTATTTAAATAATGATATTCAGTTTTATCAATAATCCAATTGTTGTTTTTCATATTTTGTACATTAGTAAAACATATAAAATCTGAATCAATTGTTTGTTTAACATATGGTTTACATTCTGCTTCATATGGTCCATATATAGCTGTTATATATGCAATTTTTGGTTTTTTATTTAAACTAGATAATAGTTTACCTTCACTTATACTATTATTATATATGATATTTAATGTATCACGATTCTTAAAATATAATCTATATTGATTATCATAGATTTTCATAAAAAAATAACCGTGTTCTAAATAGATGTATTTTTTATAAACAATATCATTTTTATTTAAAATTGAAACTTGATTGTTATTAATTAATATTTTTAATTTATTATTTGAAATATCTATAATCCATTTACCATTTAGATTATCCATAGATAAAATAATAAATAATATTGAATTGACTTTAGTTTAAAATTTCCATTTCATTATCGTCATATGTTTCATCATTTTCAATATTATTATATGTAATAAGATTTCCATTATTAATAAAATCATCTAAATCATCTTTATGTAAAACTAATAATTCTGAATAAAAGATTTCAACCATTTCACAGTAATTATCATAAAATTTTTCTAAATCATTTATATCAAATGTTTTAAAGAAATTTCTTAATTTATCTTGCATTTCTAAGCTTATACCAGATGATTCGACTGGTGTAAAAACCATACCAAACATCAAAAATATTGAAAACCCATTTATATTTTTTTCAGGTCTTAAATTATCGGAATCTAATATAAAATAGAGATATTCTTCATAACAATCTATATTTTTTTCATTTATATTTTTAAATAATTCAATAATTTTACTGTTTAAGGTATTTACATACTCGTTATTTTTTTCATCATTATCATCTGAATCATAAATATATTCCATAAATGTTGCTATTTCATCAGTATCAATGTTTTTACACAGATATTCAATATTAGATAATTTATCATAATCATCACTTGTATATGGATTTAAAATATTATCGCTGGACATTTTATTTACTTTTTAATTTATAATAATTGAAATAAGATACTAATAAAATCAAATTTTTTATATATTTATAATATAAGATTAAACTATAATATGAACCAAACTATTTATATATTATTATTAGCATTATTTTTAATTATTAGCACCGGGGTAACCACTAATACAGAATATTTTGAAGCAACCTATGCAGATGATAGATTTTATAATCCATTATTATATGTTCGTTTAGGTACAACTGCTATTAATTATGGTGTTAATTTGGGTTGTAAAATAAATAAAAAAATAAAGGATGCGATGGTATGGGGTCGTTTAATGTATGATTATGAAAACTAAAATTTATTAACTAATTGTTCTTCGCTTAAAATAGTTATACCTTGTTCAGTAGCTTTTTTAGTTTTTGATGTGGATTCATCTAATGATTTAACAACTAAGTAATTTGTTTTCTTAGTAATGCCATCTGCAATTATTCCACCCATATTTTCAATTTTTTTATTATAATCTTGATTTCTAAAACCAGAAAATACGAATACTTTTCCATTAAAAAATGAGTTTGTAGGAATATCAGTATTTACAATAGGTTGATTAACTTGAGCAATTTCTGATTTAATAGAATATTTCTTTTTAAATTCGTTTAATAATAATTTGCCTTCATCTAAACCATTGATAAATACTTGAGTTAATTTATCTGAAAAACCATTTAATTCTAAAATTTTATTTTTTAATTCATCCTTTGACATATCTAAAAAACTTGGAATTGAAGTAGTAATTGCTTTAATTCTAATTTTACCCAATCCTGCAAAGCAAGGAAACCCAGATAATAATGTATATATTTCAATATTATTAAGTTTTTCATTCATCGATTCTAATATTTTTTCAGCAGATTTATCCTTGATACCTTCACCTTTTAATAAGGTTGTTTTATTAAGGTTAATAATATCAATAATTTTTTTAACACCGACCTTAAATAGCTTCTTTAAAACTCCTTCTTTCATAAATTCAATTCCAGTAGCATTAATAAAGTAAGCCATTTGATTAATTAAAACTTCTTCATTATCATCACCGTTTTTTAAAATTATATCGGTATGATTTGTATCCCATTCATAATCAACATCTGGTAATTCAGGTTCAACTTTGACTTTAACACTTAAAATCTTAGGTATAACATCACCACTTCTAATAATGACTACTTGAGCGCCTTTACCTAAACCATTTGTTTGAATATAGTTTGCATTATTACCGGTTACATTTGATATTGTAACACCTTTTAATTTAACAGGTTTTAATAATACAACAGGTTTTAATTTTTTAGATTGTGATGCTTCCCATTTAATACCTAAAACAGATGTTTCAATTTGTTCCATTTCTTTTTCATCCTTAAATGCTTTAGCATATTTTGGGTTTCCACTAGTATATCTATCATAATAAACATCATCTTGGATAATTAAACCATCAATTTCATAAATAGATTCATTTTTATATTTAACTAATATATCACTTAATTCTGATAAATCAGTGATGTTTTTATAAACAGAGAATCTAACAACGTGAAAGTTATATTGTTTTAATTTTGAAAGTTGTTCAGATATTTTAAGATGTAAATTTGGATTAACGTATTCGTGTGCCACGAAATCAATATATTCTAAATCATCTTTATTAATATTTTTTCTATGTATAACACCACTAACGTAGTTTCTAGCATTTTCACCTTTATCAGAAATTTTATCCCAATTACTTTTATTAATAATCAATTCACCTCTAACATAATATGGTAAAGGTTCATTTGAAGGTAATTTACCTATTTTAAGGTATTGTAATATAGGTGTAACATCTTGTCCATATTCACCATCACCACGTGTATATGCTTTGGTGATTATAATAGGACCTTTTTTGGAATATTCAATTAATAATGATACACCATCAACCTTTTCAGATATACATTTTTCATTTGTATAATTTTTAAAAAATTGGGTTAAAGCGGATGAACCAGGTTTAAGTTTATCCATAGACCCCATATAAATTGGTAATTTTATTTTTTTACCGTGTACAATTGCACCAACTTTATTTCTATTTTGATTAATAGATTGGTAATAGTAATCTGATATATAATCATATACTGCATCAGAAACTAATGATTTACCGTTATAATAGCTATCGTCTAAAATATCCAATAAAGTTTTGATTTTATCGAGTGGAGTATTTAAAACGTAAGTTTTATAATTGCTTTCTATATCAGAGAAATTAAAAGATGACATATTCATTGTATTATAATTTTAATATATTTTTAATATTATTTTAAATAAAAGAAATCAAATTTATTTTTAAAGATTTAAAATATATATCATATTTAGATATGTCTAGATTTACTATTTTAAATTCACTTGATAATAATGATAATATTGATATTTCAGGTATAATGATACCTATTATTGAAAAGAAAATAGATGAAAATAAAGAAAATATTAAAATACCAATATGTAATAATAATGTACTTGATAGCAATAATATTTTAAGATATATAACATCACAAAATAATTTTGATTTTGATGAAAACTACTTTTTATCAGTAAATAAACTTGAAAAAGATATTGAATGTTTTATAAGACCTTCAAATCTAATAATTTTACAGAATTTAAAAAGAGGATACGATATCGAATTGGATTGGATGAATGAAAAATATAAGAATTTAATAAAATTGAATATAACATTAAAATATATATCAAAAGATATCTTGGATTTTTATAATAAAATTTAAGAAAAAATAAAAATAAAATATGTATCAATTATATGATGATGTCTCGAGAAATTTCTATTAAAAATAGTACCAGAAGCCAACCAATAAATATGATTAAAATTACTAATATTAGTGATAAAAATATTAATGAATATGATTTCGAAGAAGATGATGCAGATTTTTCTTCTGATTTTAAATATGAATTAGGACTATCTAAATTACCAATAGGAAATACTCCTCCTGAGTCAGAAATCATAAAATTAATTTTAAAACAGCAAGTTTATAAGAACTATTTAGACCGTAAAAAATTTAACTAAATGGACATATTAAATAATATCTTTCAGTAATCTTTTTACCAGTATTAATTTCATAACCGAGTGAACGAACATAAGGTTTAAGTTTTAATTTATATGCTTTCAATAGTTGTCTTAATGTATTAACTGCTGGAAACTGTTGTTTTTCTATACTATTGCTTTGTAATGATGTATGTTTACTGGATGATAATCCTGTTTTTTTAATTTCATCTTTTAAACTATAACAGTAATTTTTCAATTCATCACTTAATAATAAATCTCTTTTAATTTCTGAATTATATAATTCGGCAACATCATTAAAAGATATATCTATTTTGATAAGAATACATTTAATTAATAATAATATTTTTGTACTATCATAATTATTATTATTATCATTATTAATATTGTCAATTATTTGTTCTTCCATTAATTTTTATAAATAAAAAATTTGTTAAAAATAAACATATTTTTTTTATTAATAAATAAAATGAATATATCTGCATTTTTTCAATATAATTTATCGATATTCCAAAAGAGATTATCAGATATAGATATTAATTGTCCGGATTTCTCTAATTTTAATGTAAAGGTTAAATATAATAGATGCATGGCTAGAGTATATGATAAAAATCGTATAGATATTAATAAACGTTGTAAAAAACATGCAAATCATCTTGATTTATGTTTAGTTCATTCTAAAAATAAAGAGTTATCAAGAATAGATGAAATGCCTTCTGAAAAATATTTATGTATGTTTCGTAAAAAAGATACAGAAATTGATAATAAAATAGATTTGAATCATACTGCGTTCAGTATTGAAGAAATCAAAACTAGGCTATGTCGCGAAATCCTTGAAAATAAAATATTTGATAAATCTAATATGGATGTTATTCAAATTTTGGAAAATACTAAGGATGAAATAATTTCTTCTTTAGGTATTAACAATACATTTGGTAAGTTAAAAACTTCAGATTTGGTATATAAATATGCTACCGAAAGGTTTTCTAGATTAAAATTTACTAAAAAAAGTATTTATGAATTTTCAGATAGATTATTAAAATATTTACACGATAATCCGCCAAATAATATTCAAAGTGTTATTGAAACCTCAGTAATTAATAATTTGGCTAATCTTAATATTTCAAAAATAGAAACTGCTATAGAAACACAAGAACCAGACAAAATTAGTATTGAAATCAAACCTAAACGTATTATTAGAAAGAAAACTTTACATACTGCTACACCAGCTAAACAAATTACAATCATAATACCTGAAAATATTAACTTAGATGACTATCCAAATAAAGAAATAATTTATATTACTGATAATGAATCAAATACTGCTGAATTCTATATAGTTGAATTTAATCATAAACCGTATATATATACAGATAAAGGACGTATGGCTGGAAATATTCGAGAATGGATTGATGACGACGATGAAGTACCAAACTCGTTTAAATCTAGTGAAAACAAAGTCTTACGTCCTGATAACAATTTACCAGTTTTAGAATTTGAAATTACTCCATCAGGTGGTTTATTCTCTGGAATAGTACCAGAAGTATATCGTGAATTCCAATATGATGATGATTCTCAAATATTTAGATTAAATCCAAATATTTCAAAATAATTGTTATTGTATTTATATTTTTTTCTAATCTAATCATAAATTATATGAAAACTAATATACATAGAAGTTCATCTTTATTATCTCCGATTGATATTGTTAATACTGCATTTACTAAATATTTTAATACATCATTAAGTAACGATTTTATATTGTATACTACCCCAAATTTTAAAAATATACCTGAATGGTTCACATCTATTAAAAATAAAAATATTATAGTTTTAAAAGATTCTATGTGGGTATCAAATGATTTGTTATACTCTAGGGTTGATATTAAAATTGATAATAACCTATATAGAGTGAATCTAATACGTACCAGTGTTTCTAAAAGAACCAACGTATGGTTTATTGATAGTATCACAAAAATTAATCTTACCAAAGATTTTACCGTAATTAATCATGCGGTTTGTGTATTAACAACTTGTGAAGATGATATAAATGGGAATATTCATTTCTATAATAATGATGATAGTGTTAGTATGAATATTAATATTTCTGGATTAAAACCTGGTAAACACGCTATTCATATTCACGAATGTGGGGACTTAACCGATAAATGCAATAGTGCTTGTGCTCATTTTAATCCTACCAATCAATTACATGGTGGAAAAAAAGATTCAGAAAGACATACAGGGGATTTAGGTAATATTACTGCAGATAAATACGGTAATGTTAATAAGACTATAACTGATAATATGATATCATTAGATATGAAAAACATAAATTGTATTATTGGTCGTTCAGTTGTCATACACGAAGATGAAGATGACAATCGTTCTGGTAAATTTTTGGATTCTCATACAACCGGACACGCTGGTAAACGTATTGCATGTGGTGTTATTGGTATATCAAGATAAATTTGATTAGTTAATTTTAATTTTTAAAATAATATAAAATTAATTAATTATGTTAGAATTAATTTCAGAAATTGAGAAATTTGGTAAAAGATTAGAACAACATTGTATCATTAAAAAAGATGTATCACCTATTTTACTTAAATTAAAAATTTCAGAAGATAACTTAGCAGAAAATGATACTAGATGTCTAGCAGTAGTAGAGAATTATGGTAACACACCTTATCAATGTAATCGAAAACGTAAAGAAGGTTTCTTTTGTGGGTTACATTCTAATAAAAAAAATAATTTTAAGCGTGTAGACAATAGTGTTATTATTAAAGAGATACGTACTTTTAAATTTCATGTTAATGCCGATAATACAGAGATAAAAACAAATAAACAAACAACTAGCTATTTATTTGATTTTATTGATAAAGAAACCTTTCGTATTGAATATATGAATAATGTATATAGAATAAATAAAAATAATTTAAAAGTATGGTTTGAAGATACAAATGATTTGATATATATTGGTTTATTACCGGAATTAGATATTCCAATAAAGATTTATTAATAATTTAGTTACATTCATTTATATTTTTTATATAAAGTTTTAATTATTTACTTATATCAATATATGTTCAAAGTGATTCCAACAGAAAAAAATATAGAAATTAGTATCCCAAAAGCATTTATTCCAGAATTTACAGATATTTTAAATGAAACACAAATTCGTTTATCAAAAATAATTGCTAATAAATATAATTTAAATCCAACTGAGATTTTGGATACTTGTAAACCAAATAATATTATTATTAGTTCTAATCAAAAAAATTCCACTCCTATTAAAAATATTGATATTAATAACTACTATGAAGCTACCGAAATTGGCCAACTAAATAAACTATTGGTAAAGGATTTAAAAATTATTTTATCAGAATTAAAACTATCTACAACTGGTAAAAAGGAGATTTTAATTAATACATTATGGGAATATATTTCAAATAATAAAAAAGAATACAATAAAATTAAGTATAATACAGTTTCTATTTATATTGATGATAATAATAATGTTTGCAATAAAGATTCAATTAATTCATCCGAATATTTTATAATTCCAGAGAAAAATTGGGTTTTTAAGAAAGAACAAGTATTAAAATTGAAATATATTGGTGTATTAAATGATAATAAACTAATTAATTCGTTACCATCTAATGAACTATTAGAATATGCATCGAATATCTAGATAAAAAATTTGACAATTTTATTTTATACCTTTTATCTATTATAAAAAATATACAAAATGTATGACACTGATTTAATTATTTCAAATAAACACAAAAACAATATGAATTATTGTTATAGACTATTATATCATACCCAACTTTCAATTTTAAAAAAAATAACAGATGATAATAATTCTAAATATTCTTTTGAAGAATTAGTTAAAATTATTATACCAGAATTAGCAAACTTTGAAGATGAATCTCTTTTTAAAGAATTCGGAATATCCTCTAAGATTTTTGGTTTTGAAAAAGAATTACCAATAAGACAAGAGAGACAACCAGTTACTGAAAATACTGAAATTAACTCAGAACATTTAGAAATATTAAATTCTAATCTTTCAACTGTTGAAAAAATTAATGCAATTAAGAATGTAAAAAAGGTTAAAATAAATATTAAACCAAGTACAACTTTAACACCTGTTGTCAATAATATAACAGAAAGTATACAAACAGATATTAATAATAATCCTCCAGTTTCTACACCTGAAATTAATGATAAACCAAATACAATTAAAAAGATTATTATTAAAAAGAAATCAATTACTGTAACTGAAAACATTAATTCTGAAACTAATCCAGTTAAAGAAGATAATGTTTCTACTCAGTCAAATATTGAAAATGAAACTAAATTAACAGAAGACAAACCTATTGTAGTAGATGAATCGGTAATTGATAAACCTAAAAAAATAAAGATAGTTGTTAAACAAAAATAAACAATATAAATTTGATTTAAAATATCTTTTATATTTTTTATTAAAATTATTATAAATTAATAAACTATAATATGCCACCAAAGAAAGCTACCAAAGTTAAATTAAATATCATTAAAGAACAAGAACCAGTTGTTCAATTACCAAATATAAATAATGATTTAAACTTAAC
>JACCDO010504461.1_pt1 | contig 12772 bp, 14 predicted proteins | sample 7446101 | NCBI WGS metagenome assembly JACCDO01 (sample SAMN15323440, study PRJNA562643) | freshwater metagenome | isolation source: river surface water | place: USA:Blue River Watershed | collected 2017-08-16
ACAGTTGAAAGCAAATATGGACTTATAAATACTAAAGCCGAGTATGTATATGGAGATAGTGTGGCAAACTATACACCTATTTATATAAAATTTAATAACTTGATTGACATATTAACAATTGAAGAGTTAGCTGTTAAATATGGCAGAAATAACTGGGTTAAATGTTCAGAACCAGGCAAACAAGACAAGGAATTTTGCGAACTTGAAGCCGTTGAGACTTGGACTGAAAAAGGTTGGACCAAATTATTTCGTGTAATTAGACACGAGTTAGCATCTCATAAGAAAATGATGCGAATTTTAACACACACTGGATGTGTTGATGTAACTGATGATCATTCACTTGTAAGAGCAGATGGAACTGAAATATCACCAAAAGATGTTCAAGTTGGAACACAGCTTTTACATCATCCATTACCAATAAATGAAAATAAAATTAATTCAGTATCTATTGATGAGGCCAAAATATTAGGATTCTTCTTTGGAGATGGTAGTTGTGGAGAATATAATTGTGAATCTGGAAAAAAAGCAAGTTGGGGATTAAATAACGCATCATTATTATTATTGGAAGCATATCAGGGTTTATGTCAAAAAGTGTATCCTGAATTTACTTGGTTAATTATGGATACAATAGATAGTTCCGGTGTATATAAACTTGTTCCAAAATCAAATAATGAATATGGAAAAATTGCTACTTTTGTAAGAATGTATCGTAAAAAAATGTATTATGAAAGTAGTAAGGCAAAAATAATTCCAGACTTTATATTAAATGGTTCGGATGAAATAAAACGTTCTTTCTGGGATGGCTTATATGATGCTGATGGTGATAAGAGTGATAATATTCGTATTGATCAGAAAAATCAAATAAGTGCTTCCCAAATCGCATATTTAGCATCAAATATTGGTTATAACATATCTATTAACACGCGAAGTGATAAACCCAATGTATTTAGAATAAATATGTCAAACACTAAATTAAGAAAAAATCCTATTACTATTAAAAAAATAGAAGATATACAATATTCTGGTTATGTATACGATTTAACAACAGACAATCACCATTTTGCTGCTGGAATAGGAAATATGATAGTTCATAATACTGATTCCGTATTCTTCACATTTAATCTTACTGATAAAGAAACTGGTGAAAAAATAATAGGTCATAAAGCACTAGAATTATCTATTGAAATAGCAAAAGAAGCGTGTCATAATGTGTCAAAATTTTTAAAACAACCTCACGATTTTGAATATGAAAAGACATTCTTGCCATTCTGTCTTTTGTCAAAGAAACGTTATGTTGGTATTTTATATGAGCATGATCCAAATAAAGGCAAACGAAAGGAGATGGGTATTGTTTTAAAACGCCGTGATAATGCGCCAATTGTAAAAGATGTTTATGGTGGCGTAATAGATATTCTAATGAAGGAACGAGATATTAAAAAAGCGCTAGATTATGTAGACAAATGTTTACAAGAGTTAGTAGATGGAACCGTGCCAATTGAGAAATTAATTATTACAAAATCACTGAGATCATTTTACAAGAATCCGCAGCAAATTGCTCATAAAGTATTGGCAGACAGAATTGGCGCAAGAGAGCCAGGAAATAAGCCAACATCTGGCGACCGTGTTCCTTTTGTATATATAGTTAATCCAAATAAGAAAGCATTACAAGGTGATAAGATAGAGACACCAACATATATTAGAGATAATAAACTACAAATAGATTACTCATTTTACATTACAAATCAAATTATGAAACCGCTATTACAGTTATTTGGATTAGTATTGGAAGACATTTGGATGAGTCAGAAACCACCGCGGCGCGCAAAGGTAACTAATTTTAAGAAAGAACTAGCTATGTTGAAACACGAATATTCATCAGACTATAAAAAATGTGAAGACAAGATGTCCAAACTTAAAGATAAAGAAGTAAAAACATTAATATTTGAAAAGTATTTGAGAGAGACAAATAATGCCAAAGAAGGAAATCAGAGTCTTACAAACTTCTTCTCAAAAAAATAAAAACAATATAAAAAAGAAAATAACTATAATAGAAGAAGTATAGAATAATAAAAAATAAAATATTTATTACACAAATTGTAATAAATATTTTTTATTTAATTTTTAATTTAATTTAATTTAAATAAATTTATACACTATAATAATTAACGGCATCCAGCAAGATCATCAAACTTCAAAATATCCTTACTATCGCTAGATCCTCTAGATTTTACAAATTTAGTTACCAAATCTGCTAAGTAAGATACTTGCTTAGATAAAATCTTAACATCATCATACTTTAAAATATTTTTAGCATCATTAGGAGTTACCCACTTAACTACTATTGCTGACAAAGCTGATAATTGCTTAGACAAAGTCTTAACATGCTGAGCCATATTGAATCTGTCATATTCATCATCACTAGACGATTCGCTATAATCATCATCATTCTCTGAATCACTAATCTCACTAGCAGCATCATCATTCTCTTGTAAATTATAATCTTGTTCATCCTCCTCATTATCATCCTCATAATCACTAGAAGAGTCATTATCATCTTCAACATCATAAGCTTCATCAATATTACTCATATTACTATAACGTAACTGAATATTAGTTCCACATACAGCCAAGACATTATAATCAGCAATTCCCTCAGCATCAAGCTTATACATAATAGCCTGCGCACTTCTCTGATGTAAAGCCGCAATTTCATCAACAGATAACTTGAGCAACTCATATTCTCTTTGGAGTCTCAAGCACTCATTAATAGTCCACTTAGCACCTACGCGTTTGTAATTAGTCATCATTGTATTTATATAATGTTATCCGGTTTAGTCTTTATATTGTTTTAAATTATATTTCCTGGATTATTTTTATTCAATTTTTTTTGAGTAAGAATATTACATCTAGTTTGGATTTTGATTTTGATTTTGATTTTGATTTTGATTTAAAGAATTTGGATTTGGAATAATTGTTTCGTACATTAAAACATTGTTAGATGGATCAAAAACAAAATGGTCATTGCTATTCAAATTAGATAAAGGATTAAAAATAGAATCAATCATTCGTCTTGTTAATGAAGTAATTATTCTATCACCAATTTCATTATTTGAAATATCATAAGAAATTTCATTATTAGACGCATCAATAGTTGAAGATAATGATACTGAAGATGATGATGAAGATGATGCTGTATAATTTCTTATATCATATCTACAAACAGGACATCTTACATTACTTTGAAACCACTCATCAAATTCTGAAGGCATAAATATATGTCCACAATGTCGTATTTGTCTTACTTGGTCATCTATACTAAAATTATCCATTGATATAGGACAAGATTCAGATAAAGGATTAGTAATATCACCATATCTAACAAGTCTAGAAGCTGTCTCAATTTGTAGGGCACTAGGTCTAACCGATACAGTTGTATTTAAGAATGAAGATAGTAAATCAGATAAATTATCATTATTACTATTGTTGTTACGCATTCTTGTTGATGGTCTTGTAATGTATAAATTAGGATTTATTGGGCTTTGCCAGTCATATAATACTTGTTCTCTATTTCTAGATTGCTGAGTTCTAGGTTGCTGAGTTCTAGATTGCTGATTTCTATGTTGTTGTGGTTGTTGCTGTTGTTGCTGTTGTGGTTGTTGCTGTTGTTGTGGTTGTTGTGGTTGTTGCTGTTGCGTTTGATGTACAATACGATTAATATTATATCTTATATCATCTAATACGCCATATAATCTAACAATCTGAGCATTAGCCTGATTATATTGGTTAACATACATATCAATTAATCGTCGCTGGTCATTATTCATCTGATTACTCATTTATACAATCAATAATGATAATATATATTATAATAAATCTGTTTAAATGTATTGTTATATAAATAATTATTAATTGTAAAAATGGAACATAATAAAATAGATATAACTAACAAATCAAATATTAATAAATTAAATAAAAATAATTTTCAAAATTATTGTGATAAAGGACTTTCCGGTCTAGCCAATCTAGGAAATACATGCTTTCTTAATTCTTGTATGCAAGTATTATCACATACATATGAATTAAATGATTTTCTAAACCTAGAAACTTATAAAAAGAAGGTAAAGAATAATTATGACTCAGCATTGCTTATTGAATGGGATGAGTTACGTAAGCTATTATGGAGTGAAAACTGTGTTATTTCACCTTCAAAATTTGTAAAAACAGTTCAGAAGCTAGCAAAAATAAAGGATCGTGAGCTCTTTACTGGATTTTCACAAAATGATGTATCCGAGTTTCTTGTATTTGTTATTGATTGTTTTCATAATGCGCTATCACGAGAAGTAAATATGACAATACAAGGCACTGTAGAAAATGAGCGTGATAAAATAGCACTTCTTTGTTTAGAAAGAATTAAGCAAATGTATAGTAAAGATTATTCAGAAATATGGAATATATTTTATGGTATTCATGTTTCACAAGTAGTATCAATTGAAACTGGTAATATTATGAGCACAACACCTGAACCATATTTTATGATTAATTTGCCTATACCAACAGATAATAAGTCACCTACATTAATAGACTGTTTTAATTTATATGTTGAGGGAGAAACAATGGATGGCGATAATGCTATTTTAAATGAGAAAACTGGCAAGAAGGAAGCCGCAAAAAAGAAATTAATGTTTTGGAGTTTTCCTTCTGTATTAGTAATTGATATTAAGCGATTTAATGCGTCAAATCAGAAGAATCAAATATTAATAGACTTTCCTTTAGAAAATTTAAATTTATCAGATTATGTGATTGGTTATAATAAGGAAAGTTTTGTTTATGATTTATATGGTGTTTGTAATCATAGTGGATCAGTTAGTGGAGGGCATTATACTGCTTTTGTAAAAAATGCCAATGGACAATGGTATCACTATAATGATACTAGTGTATCTAAAGTTGGTATGCCAAATCAAATAATAACTCCCAAAGCATATTGTTTTTTCTATAGAAAAAGACCAATAATAAAATAAATAAATAATTATTTGGTTTATATAATATATAATGGACAATACCAATACATCTAATACTATTATCACAAATTTAGGAAACTTGGCATCAGATACATATAATTTTTTAAATAATATATTATCAAATCCAAGTGTTATTATTATAGTAGTGGCTGTTTTATTATTTTATATAGCTATGTTTTTTTCTTTAGGAGATTCTTCAAGTTCATCATCTTCAGGAACTTCAGGCCTAAATGGTTTTTTTTCAACAACATCATCTTCATCTACTTCATCAGGATCATCAGATATTAAATATCTTGGAATATTAGCAGTAGCTATTTTTATTATTTTAGTTATAATAAATGGATTCCAATACTTTTTTGGTATAGATGTTGTTGCTAAAATATCAAATTTATTTTCAGGACAACCTATTGTAGATATTTCAGTTGATACAACAAATGCTCAAATAGGAGGAGCAGGAGCAGGAGCAGGAACCGGTGCTGGTGCTATTCAAGAAATAAAATTATATCCTCAGGTTTTTAATATTCCTGGAAATGAATATGTTTATCCCGATGCCAAAGCATTATGTAGTGCTTATGGTGCCAGATTAGCAACATATAAGGAGATTGAAGACGCGTATAAAGGTGGCGCAGAATGGTGTAATTATGGTTGGTCTGAGGGACAAATGGCATTATTTCCTACACAGCAAAAGACCTGGGATAAATTACAAAAAATAGAAGGACACGAGAATGATTGTGGTCGTCCTGGTGTAAATGGTGGATATATGAAAAACCCTGCGGTTAAATATGGCGTCAATTGTTATGGATATAAGCCCCGTATGACACCCGAGGAAGAAGAACTAATGGCAAATACACCACTTTATCCAAAGACCAAAAAAGATATTGCTATGGAAGAACGTGTTAAATATTGGAAAGACAAATTAAGTTCTATACTTGTATCACCATTTAATCATACTAGTTGGAGTAAAATATAATTTGGATAATCTAATATTCTAAAAAATTATATACCACGCTCAAATTTTTTTTAAAACTCCAGAAATTATATTAATACATACTTGTAATAAAAATAGTGTTCCGGCACATTTTAGCAATACTTTAATTATATAATTAATCCAATTATATATTTTTTTAAAGAATAATTTTATTTTATAATGAGGACCTAAAGTTTGTATATAAAATAATTCCTCATTAAATGTTAGTTCCTCACGACAAATAGGGCACGTTGGAGTCTTTTTAACCCAATCAAAAAAACATATTAAATGGAAATTACAGTCACAAGAACAGCTAGATTCAAATATATCAATATGTTTCATCTTATAAATTTTATTATCTTTAGTTTCTGGTTCCCAGCATATTAAACATTGAATTATATCATCTACGTCTGGTTTACTAATATTATTATTTGTTAGTTCATTTTTATTTTCAGATAGGATTTTTCTACCTTTTTTTCTATTCATTATTAAATACATTTATATTTATCTTTATAATAAAAATGTATAAATTTACATTTTTGCTCTTTTTGTTTTTTTATGTTGATTATTAAGTATTTGACTTGTATTTTTTCTAGTATTTTTGCGGTTCTTAGTATTTTTAGATTGCTTAAAACTGGCCAACTCAAAAAGCTTATCATAAATATCATCTGACAACATATAACGTTCTTCATATGTATTAGTATTTGGTTTTTCATAGTCTGATTTAATATAATCACTGTTAATGTAAAAAATACCAACAGGCACAGCTAAGTTATCAAAAAAAGATACATCTTTGCTTTCTTCTTCTTTACTGCGTTCTTTACTGCGTTCTATACTGCTTTCTTTACTACCTTCTATACTACGTTCTAAACTTTTTGAACCACCATAATGATAACTATTCAACGGCGCCATTCCAGAATTCATTAGTATTGAATTAACGGCATAGCCACCACTCATTATTTTTCCACCTTCTTTATACATAATTAAATCCTTATTAGTAAATATATCTGTTCCTGACATATACATTATATTAATATAAATTAATTCTTATACTACCGCTAATTATTATACTGTTAATTCTTATACTACTATTAATTCTTATACATGCGCTTAATTTCCTGAACATAACTAACATCTCTTTTATTTTTAATATACTCAACAATCTTAGTTACTTGCTCTTCATTTTTAATAATTTCTCGCAAACAAGTTTCTAAATATTTAAATGTAAGTGGCTGCGTTTCTTTTACACTTACAAAGCGCAACTGACCATCATTTAGCTTAACTGTTGTATTTGTTAAATTACTATTTTCTACGTGTGTATTAATACTTTGGCTTAATGTATTTTTCTTGTCGCGCAATTCTTTCATACGATCTCCAAGAATCTTCATTTGGTTATCAATAGCCACCCATTGCTGTAATTGTTGTTCAAAACTCATTAAAATATATATAATAAAACAAAAATAAAACCAAATATATACTTATTATTTTGCCTAACAACTAACAAAATAGTAAGAAATACTATTAGTAAAAATACAATATTAAAAATAAACATATAATATTATGGTTAGAGGAAAAGTATTTAATACTAATTTTAATCTTGTATCAACAGTTGATAAATTTAGACGTAATGGTAATCATTTAGTATATTTATTTACAAATGCCAGGGATGAACCAAAAATAGCAGAATGGGCGGCACACCATTTATTATTAGGGTTTGATAAAATTTATATATTTGACCACAAATCAGTAACACCAATTTCTAATATGTTAGCACCAATGCTAAGGGATAAACGTATTATTGTAAAACGTGTAGAAAGAGATGGACCAATAAAATTAGGTCTAATGACACAAGCAGTTCAAATATCTCAAGCAAATAATGTTAGTTGGATGCTTTACTTAGATTCTGATGAGTTCTTAGTATTAAATCAAAATACAAATGTAAAAGATTTTTTAAATATATTTAAATTAGCAGATGCTATTGGTGTTAATTGGTTAATGTTTGGAACATCTGGACATAAAAGTCAACCATCTGGATTATTAACAGAGAATTTTATTAGATCAGACAAAATAATTAACCAACACGTAAAAAGTTTTGTAAGACCAGAAAAGGTAATATTACCTGTTGTTAATCAACATTGTTATACTACAATAAATCCTAATAGATATTTTGCATCATCTGGAAATAAAATGCTTCAAGGACCATTTAATCCAATACCAAAAATATTTATAAAGGTCATAGCATATATAGCACATTATTATACTCAATCAGAAGAAGAACATATTCGTAGAAAGTCTAGAGTAATGGATGATGGAACAACTGGAAAAATGAATATGTATTCTGAAATACATAACGTTCATAATGAAGTGGTAAATGGACAACTTCAATATAAGTATTCGGCTAGAATAAAAGCATATTTATTGGCTCAAGGAATTAATTTATAATCTATCTGTATTTAATGCTTGCGACTGTGACGTCTGGTGCGCTTTCCACCGCGGTGCTTTCTCTTGGCATAAGTATGTTGCATTCCGAGTAAAGCAACAGGGACAGCAGCCTGTGTTAAAACAGGACCAAGACCTAAAAAGCCACCTTTTCGGCCTCTGCCCTTGTTTCTTCGTCTGCCGCCACTTTGTCCTAAACTCTTATCATAGTTAGGAACATTGGCATTAGGATTAGCAATAGGAACAATCTCAGTCTGAGCTGCGGCAACAATATTTTGTCCAGGATTAGGCATAAGTGCATTTGTGAATTGGGTCCAACCGTCACCAACTACCTTTAAAAGATAATTGCCCGCACTAGCATCACCACCACTGACAACAGGTGCGGGACTACCGCCCCACTGTCCTTTTTTCATTTTACGGCTCTTTGGCATTTTATATATTGAGCAAAGAAAAAAGAAAAAAGGGAATTGTTAAAACTCTTTTAATGTATTTATAAATGATGATTTATTACGCAAGAGTGTTACTAAAATAATCAATATAGCTAAAATTAAAATAAATATTAAAAAAACCAAAAAAATGATTATGTAGATATATGGATAAATTTCATAAAGTATTAAGTCTGTTACTGGAGAAAATATAATTTTAATTTCATTTCTAACATCTTCGGTTTTTAATATGTCTAAACATTGTTTCATTAATGATTCTTTCATCTTTTTTATAAGGAAGATTTTATTTCTATAATTTATTTGTATTTTGCGTGTTAAATATATATTATTTTTCTTTGTTTCAAATAAATAATGGATAATATTATTGAACCAACTATAGATTATAATTTTTCTAATTTATATTTAGGACCACCATCAACTTTAGCAGGTGGCTCATATTTCACTAAGATAATGTATAACAATAATAAATTATTATATATACAAACACCCAAGTGTTTAACAAAACAAGGATTTGTTAAGAGCGGTAAGAAAATATTTGTTGACTTAATGTTTGATAATAATGATACTGTATTTATACAATGGATTGAAAATTTAGAAAGCAAGTGTCAAGAGCTTTTATTTAGCAAAGGTGAGACATGGTTTCAAACTAAATTGGAAAAAGATGATATTGAAAGCGCATTTACATCTGCTCTAAAAATATACAAATCTGGTAAATATTATTTACTACGTGTGAATGTGAAACCAAATATTAAGATATATAATGAATCAAATAATGTTGTTAGTTTAGAGGATATTACAGGTGATAAAAATATTATATCCATTTTAGAGATTCAAGGTATTAAATTTACTTCAAGAAATTTTCAAATAGAAATAGAACTTAAGCAATCTTTGATTGTTAGTCCTGATCCATTTTTAGAAGGTTTTTTTATTAAAAAACCTATTACCGCGGCTACTAGTGCTGCTGCTAATACGACTGCGACTACTAGTGCGACTACTACTGCTACTAGTAATAATCAAATAATTACAGAAGTAGAAGAAAATACTAAAATATCTGAATCAAATAGTTTAGATAGATCTTTAGAGAGACATTTAGAAAAAGAAAATATAAAATCTGATGAAGATACAAAAATAAATTTAGATGAATTTATAAAATCATCTGTCAATGATATTTGTAGTAACAATAATACAAATACAAATACAAATACGATAGAAGAAGTAGATCCGTTTGCTAATGATTCATATACTAACACTAATATTAATACCAACACTAATACAGATTCTGATAATAACAAAAATGATAATATTGTTTTAGAAATAGAAGATTTAGATCTAAATATAGATGAACCCAAAGAAGATCCAAATTTATTAAAAGAAGTTAATTTTAATTCAAATTCAGTAAATAGTTTAGACACATTTACATTAAAGAAACCAAATCAGGTATATGAAGAAATATTAAAGAAAGCTAGAGAAAAAGCAAAGGAAGCCAAAAAACTAGCAATCACGGCATATTTAGAATTAAAAGAGATTAAGAAAACATATATGATAGATGATATTGATGATAGTGATAGTGAATTAGAAGTATATAGTGATGAAGATGAAGATGAATATAATAATTATTAAATAATAAAAAAATAATATAAAAATCTACAACAACTTTTATATTATTTCAAACATCTAGGAAACTAATTCCTTATTATAAAAATGTAATTAATTAATAATTACAAAAATATTTTATCCCTAATTTTATATAATGAGTGATTCACTTAAAAAACTCTGGAATGATTACGGTATTGCTGGTATTTTGATTATTGTTGTCGGATTGTATGTTTTACATATGATGTATAAATACTTTTCTAATAAAGGTTCATCTTCAGGAATGCCTGAGGGTAATACCAATAATAATAATAATGCTTATAACAACCAGCCCAGTTCTTCTGTAATGCCTGCCGTTGAGAATCAATCAGACGAGTTCGCATCTACATCTGGATCTCAGCAAATGATGAGTGCTGGTGGTTCTTGTGGTGCTAATACTACCAACCCTGCTGATTTATTGCCTAAGGACAATAACAATGATTGGAGCAAATTGAACCCTTCTGGTTCTGGTCCTCTTAGCAATATTAACTTGTTGAAGGCGGGTGCTCTTATTGGAATTGACACCATTGGACAAACATTAAGAAATGCCAACTTACAAATCCGCTCTGAGCCTCCTAATCCCCAATTGTCTGTTGGACCCTGGAACCAGAGCACTATTACCCCAGATTTTATGAGACCTCCGATGGAAATTGGTCAAGGTGCTCAGTAAGCATATAGTGTGATGAAAAACAAATATTACAGAATATCTTATCTAGTATAAAAATAATATTAAATATTTAAATTTTGTTTAATATTATAAGTATTTGTATAATATATGTTTGACTTTGATAAACAGAATATATTTTTTTATATAGTTTTAGGCTTCGTTTTTATCATATGTTTAAAAATATATAATGAGTCAGATGCGTTTAATTTAAAATGTATTATATCAGATGTAGATGGTGAGAAGTATTGCGTCAGAGAGCGTTCAAAGCTCCAATTAGCAGCCGATTTGCTGGCAAAAGTTACCGGAAATTGTAAAAATTTAGTTGACTATGTTGCGAAAAAATATCCCGATAATGAAGATGTCCAACGTCTTAAAAAGAATTTTAATCCAGAGAAAATATCTGAAACATTACCGACTAGCGAGTTTACTGCTTATAGTGAAAATAAGGGTGAAAAATTAGCATTCTGTTTAAATAAGAAAAAAGAAGATGGATCTAAATTGATAGATATAAATACATTAACATTTGTAGCAATACACGAGTTATCACATATTATGACCAAATCAGAGGGTCATAAGCAGGTCTTTTGGCAAAATTTTAAGTTTTTATTAGAAGCAGCTAAGGAAGCAAATATTTATCAACCGGTAGATTATAAGAAGAATCCGGAGCCATATTGTGGAATGGATATAACAGATAATCCGTATTTTGATATGTAAATATAGATATGTATACCGGGAAAAGATAAATCTTTAAAAAAGAAAATATCTATCCAAATTAAAATATATATAAAATAATAACATTAATAATATATAATGCCATTATTGTCACAACCAATATTTAAAGTTAACAAATTAATAGGAAAAAACAAAATTGGACAAATATATGTATTCTTTGGAAATAATTTAGACATAGAAGGGCAAGATCCAAATGAATTATTTATACAAGAAAAGAATAAACCCATTGAAACAATGAATCCTATATTTTTAGACATATTTAATAAAGATGAACTAACAAATATTAACACAAATAATATACCTGTTATATTTGTAAAACAAACAATTCATATTGACGATACAATAGGTGCTATAAAACTTAAAATATTTGAGGCTATTGGAAAAACTGTGCCTATTGAAGAATTATATATGTTCTGTTTAAAAACAGAACAGATTAATCCAATCACAATGTATCAGAATTTAACACAAAATGATAAACTACCTTTAACCAAAATACGCCTAGAACATATGTTAAAAAATATTTATGATAAGACTACTGGATTGCCAATGGATTTTAATATTGCTAATGCTGCTGATACCACAATAGAAGCAATAGAAGAAAAGAAAGAATATACATTTGACGACATTTTACGTCTCAATTTACCAAATCGTGATTATTTAATCTCATCTTGCTTAGGTCAAAAATTTGTATTTTCTAATGAGTATGCGTTTATTGTTGACCCATTTTATATTTCTAGTTATGATAGATTATTAGAAAATTCAAAGAAGGAACTAACAACATTAAATAATAATTTATTGTTAGAATCTGGTAATATGACACTAACAAATGAATCTAAAAATCAGTTATTCTTTGAAAACAATATTTTTCTAT
>JACCDO012167654.1_pt1 | contig 12772 bp, 17 predicted proteins | sample 7446101 | NCBI WGS metagenome assembly JACCDO01 (sample SAMN15323440, study PRJNA562643) | freshwater metagenome | isolation source: river surface water | place: USA:Blue River Watershed | collected 2017-08-16
CTTTTCCACTTTGATCAAACGGACAAGCAGGATCTGCCGCATCTCGATAGTAATCATAAACTGTAATTCCGTAACGTTTGCTCAGCGTATCGTATAATTTTTTATGATTTGCTTTTGCTGTACCGTAGAATCTTTTCAACCCTATTTGAATTATTCCGATTGCCATTGCCACCATTCTCCTACGACGATTTCCTTTGGTCCCCATCCCTGTTGTGCTCGCCACCAGTCGACAGCGTCTTGCATTGGATGTGGATATATTAAATTTTTCTTACCCATTTTTGCTTTGTCATATGCAATGTAGCTTTGTATATAATCTTTACAAACTTCATTATCAGATGGATAATATTTGTAGGTCTTTCGTATTAACCAGATTTGACAAAGTACACGATGTACAATAGCTAGTTGGTCTCTAAAACCTGGAACACCCGGCGCCACTGGGATAATAAATCTAAAAGTTTTGTTTCCGCTACGTCTTTTATTTGGATTTAGTGCATCTAAGTCTTTGATTGTTGTGGAAAAATCTTTTAATTTAGATCTTCTGGCTAAGACAACAAAGTCTTGTATTACAGCATCAGCATCGATATGGACCGATAGTCTTTCATTGGTGACTCCGGCTACTTTATTAACCCAGTCGCTGCCGAAGTATGCAATGTCGCTGCGATTTTCTAACATTTCTTTTATTTCGAAACAAATACAATCTATACTAGTTTCTGTAAACCATATATCTGTTCTTAATCTCAATACCAACGGTTCTACAGTTCTCTCTACACCTCTTAAGAAATCCCATACTTGTACTGCACCGCCTTGACCTCTTCTATAGGCATTGTCTGGTTGATTGGCTTCGTCGTAGGGACAAAATCCTCTGTCTGGATCGTTTCGTGTAAATGAATAAACTTTATAAGGTGTTAATTCTTTTATTCTGTCAAATAATTTTTGATGATTGGTAGCAGCAACATCTTGATTATGCCTAACATCGCCTGTATAAAAAATCGCCAACATTACAAGTAATCTCCTAAATTATCATTATCTCGTTTTATATTTACAGCTATAGCCCTTGGGTGAGGATTTGCTTCGTTAAAATCATTTATCAATATTCTTTTGGTGTTTGGCAATCCTGACAGTAATTGAAAATCTTTAAAACCCAATTGCTCTAACATTTCTCTAGTCCGTTGTTCTACGTGCTTAGGTCTAGCAGTTGTAAAGATTACTGTACTGCCTTGACTGATCATTTCCTGTACACGTTCTATATTCTTTACTAACGGAACTGGATCTTCGTAGTATGCGTGACGAGGTTGAGCTTTAATCAGCGTACCATCTATATCACAAAATATAACAGCTTTGTCATTGTATTCAAACCATTCCTCGGCAGTGCCCACATCTACATATGATCTTACAACGCTTTCTTTAAAGATATTATTGTTGTTGAGACACTCTTCAATAATGTGACTAACAAATATTTCTTTAACGTGTGCATCAGTTAATTTTTCAAAAGCATCAATGAATAATGACGAACTTTCAAACTTGTAACCTCCTACACAAAACTTGTCAGATACAACTTGTTTTTCAATAATAGAATTAATAATTCCTTGATCGTTAGTAATAACAAAACTTTTAGATGCTAGTCTTTTTAAGATTTCGTGATCTTTAATATTTGAAACGCAAACATAATTTCCTTCTTGATAATCGTGTTCAAAAAAACTATCACAGTCTTTGATTAAAATTTCTTCTTCAGGATCTAGATTAATTTTTTTAAGAATTTGATATACTGTATCAGCCGGACCAGAGGTGCGTTGATCTAACACAACAATAGATATTTGATCTCCGTATTCTTGTTCAGCATATTTTCCCACGTGATACTGATCTTCGTGTTCTTACAATACCCCTATAGTAATATGATGTTTACCTATAAACGGAGCGATTGATTTTTCAAACATCATTTTGCCTGTAAAATCAGTCAGTGTATATTTTGGTCGCATATTCGGGAATCTTGTTGATAACCCGGCTGCTGGCACTATTATTTCCATAATTTATTAATCCAATCTAAAATAAATTGTCTTTCAAGCGTATCTGGTTTTGAGTATCTGTATACTCGAAGCAACATCAATACTAGTAGATAATCGTTATTTGCTTCTGGGAAGCGTTTTAATAATTCTTGTTGGATGTGTTTTGTTTTAACATCTAACATTGTATTATCTCTGCGAGTAAACCAGCCACACTCTAAGTCTTGTCTTAATTTTGCAATGTCAAAGATATACGAATCATATTCGGTAGTTTGACAATCAATTAATAAAAATCCACGATCCTCTGAATACAAAATGTTTTCTAATGTAAGATCGCCGTGGTATTCAGATGAAGGAAGAGTCTTAGGTAGCCTGGCTAATAATTGTTCTTTTGTAAATGGAATTTCTGAGAAATCGATCTGATCTAGTTTATCTACATAGACCTGCGTATAATCTTTAGTTACAGTTACTTCAGATAAAGAATCTAAAAAATTAGTTAGAAACTTTAAGAGTTTTTCGTAATGATGCGTCTTTAGATAAGTTTTGATATCTAAACTATGCACATACTCCATATCAAATTTATTTTTTGAATATCCATAGATTTTAGGCAATGGATACTTTTCAGAGAGAGCATACATACGTTCAACATTACGATGTATGTTTCCGACCTTTCTTACAAACAGCATCTCGTGTTTTTTCATTAACAAGATCTCTGTTCCAGAAAAGCCGTGAAGCTCTTTGACAATTCTAGCGGCCATTACTTATACGCAACAACTCTACTATCTATGGGCGTCTTGCCGTGTTGATTAGGCTGTACTTCAAATCTAGAAAAGCCTGCTTCTAAAAAGATTCGTCCCATACTTTCAGCACTATAACCCCACTTGTGTAACATAGTAGGATCGGGATATCGTACGCTATCTCCATAGATGCCGGCAACAGTTCTTTTTATCAATCGCTTATCGGTGGTCCAGAAACAGTCTGGATTCTTTACAACCTCTTGACACATCTTAAGAAGGTCGGGCCACTCCATAGCAACAAAGCCGCCTGGTTTACAAATTCTGTGAAACTCTTTGTACATAGGCAAAACATATTGTCTGCTGAGATGCTCAACAACGTGTACTGTTAAAATTTCACTGACACAGTTATCAGGAATAGGAAAAGGTTTAGTAATATCGTGCAAAGTTACGTTAGGATCGCCAGCCATATAATCACCGTCGATGTTGATGTAACCATCAAAATATCTATTACCACAACCTAGATGTAATCTAACTGGTTGATTTTGATTTAGTTTTTCTTGTACTTTTTCATTTAACATTTTTAGTTCCAAACATATTAATCATTGAGTAGGGCAGATACTTTTTTACAGTACCGTCTGCTCTGGTTTCTACAAACGCTCTACGTCTATCAAAGTCGCTGTCTTTTTCTACAAACTCTATGCTATCGGGTAATTCTGTAGAGTAAGCATAATTGTTCCAAGTAAATTCAGGGAACAAAAATTCAATAGCCTTAAAACTGTATCTATAGTAATCGTCTGGATATTTATGGTATTTCCATATCCACGGACTGTTGAAATATATTTTTCCACCTGGTCTAACTAGATCAGATAACACCTTAGACATTAACCACGGAGTTGGTGTATGTTCAAATACACTACAACATATCACTAGATCAAAATAATTCTTAGGCAAAGGGTTGTCTTCTTTTGTAAGATCGCAGACTACATCAACACCTGGGCCTTCCTCTAGGTCAACACCGACATATTCTACATCGGTATAATTTTCTCTAAATTCAGAGACGCTGACTATCTTGCTGCCTATCTCTAATACAGGACCGTTTGCCTTTGGGTATACCTTTTTTAAGTATACAATATCGTTAGGACTGCCCATTTATCGTCCTGCTTGTCTTAGGATTTCTTCGATGAATTTTTTTGATAGAACTTTTGCAGAATAGTTTTCTTCAGCGTATTGCTGACCTTTTCTAATTCGTTCGAGTACTTCTTCTCTATGAGTTACTGCCCATTTGATGCCGGCAATGTAATCATCTTGCCAGGTATAAGGAGAAAATTCTACATAACTGGCCAACGGTGTTGTGATAACAAATCTTCCAGAAATCAAACTGTCAATCACTCTATTAGCACTCTTAGTATCAGTTCTAGGATTGTCTGTTTGTACAGGCATCAACACAATATCGCACTCGTCTAATAGTTTGCTTTGTAGATCCCAATCCCAGGTTTCCATTTGTAGCTTACTAAAATTAATTCCGCTAATCATCCCTTTGGCCTGACGCTGAGACATCTTGCTTAATAGTCTTTCAGTTTTTTGACTGACCATTGTATACTTGTAATTGCCTATTTCTTTCTCAAGGCGTTGCCAAACTTCGACCACTGGGAAAAATTTAAAACTCGACTGGCTACCGAACCACAACAGTTTAATTTCTTTGTTGGGTTCGAACTTAGGTTCGCGTCTAGGTCTTTCAATAGGATCCGGCGTAACAATACTGTCACGTCCAGTATTTGCTTTAACGCTAACTCCCATCTGAACACTGTTAACACTGACGAAATCAGCTAATAAGCAGTTTGGTTTATACGATTCTTCCTCGTCAAACTTATTATCACATAGGTCATAGACTGTGATTGCGCCTAGGTCTTTGGCCTGTTGAATATTATGAGGAAAACTTCTTTTTAGAAAAATAACAATAGTGTTGCTATCAACTTCTGACCAATCTGTTAAAAGTTTTGAATCGTATCCTTGTTCAGCAAGTGCTCTTGCAGTAACTTCGCCCCGTAGTCGATGGCTAGCACGTTTGGCTTTATAGGCCTCACTAAAAAATCTAATTTTTATTTTGTCCATTTAAGCACCCAATCTTTGTTGAATTGTTCTACAACCTTGTAACCCCAACTTTCTAATATTTTAATTGCCGGGGTTTCATTCATATCATTTTGATATTCGTGTTTTTGTTGCTCAATTACTAATACTGGTTTATTAAGTTCGATAGTTTTCATTGCACCGGCAAGGATTTCGCCTTCGAAGCCTTCGACGTCAATTTTAATCATATCAATGTTGGTAAAGTTAAAACTATCTAAGGTTTTCAAGGGGATTGTACCTTTACCTATAGAATTTTGATCTATATGACTATGTCCTGTGTTGCCTTGAACAATGTTCATTTCAATTAGAGACTCTTCGTGACCTAATGCTACTGGATACATTGTATAATTTTTAATAGATACGTTTTTGTCAAAACATTCTCTAAATTCTGCCACTGGTTCGAAGGCAATTACGTGTTCAAAGGAGTTAACTAGGTCGCAGGCCCATAGTCCTACGTTTGCACCAATGTCAATGCAGACTCGTTTCTGTTCACAGGCAGCAACTGCGGCATCTCTAGCCCTCCATTGATATCTGATCACTCCGTCTTTCTTTAAACTCTTGTCTAACATACGTGGAAAGTGATCGTCGTATGAAGGAAACCAAAAACCGTGACTTTGTTTCATCTAATTGTACTCCAATATTGTTCTGTTCGTCTTACTTTTAAATCTATAGGCTTACTGTGACCTGTTGTTTTTCTTTCTCCCTTGAGATGATCAAGGTATGCGCCCCATTCGCAATTAATTAGGGGATGTCCTTCACCTGTTATCAAGTGACTGCTCCAATCTAAGGAAATTAATGGCAATGTTTCCCTTACACGGTCAAAAACAAAACTGTCGTGCCACTCATCCATTGTAAAAATTCCATTTTCGGCATCATCGTAGACCTGCTGAAACTTTTCTAAGAATTGCTGAGTGCGTGGACTACGCAAATTCATAGAATACAGTCCACACTCTGAAAATTTACCACGTCTGCCTAAAAAACAAAGGTCTTTGTCTGGAGGACACAGTCTTAAAATGGTTTCTTTGGTGATAGGACTATGGCAAACCATATCAGCATCCATCCATAGCAAAATATCTGCATCGGTATTTTTTGCACAATGAAAAATGCTGTAGACTTTATGTGCAAATCTTACAGCATCCCATTTAAATCCCTTACCGGCGTCTTTTCTTTTGCTTCTCACAGGATCTAAGGTCACATCGCCATTGGCCTTGGGCACATTTTTCCATTTATTTTTAAAAACACTGAGTTCGTTAACGCTGGCAAGATCAAACAGCGTCACGTGTGCGTGATTGTTAATTGCTGGATTGCAATTTTCTGGATAGATGTGCAAAGTTACCTCTTCAGGCCAATTTTTGCAGAAACTATCGATCATTCTTTGAGCATATTTTTTTAAACCATCCTCGTGGAAGGTGGTAACAACAGCAATTTTCATCTTCTTATAAATTTCCAAATTTGATATTCGCCGAGCATATCTATTTGCTCGTATCTAACCTTTCTTAAAAGGTCGTAGTACTCTGTACTTATGGTAAATTTTGTGTTTAACAAAATAACTGGCTGTATTCTTCGAACCAACGAATTAAAAAACAGTAAGTCACTAATTTCGAAGCCCTGGCTAATAAAAATAATGTCGATATCTGGAAGATTTGAAATGTAGGTGTTGTCTTTTATGTGAATTATATTTTTATGTCGCGGAGGAATTGAATGAGAGCTGACAACAAACACTGTGTTGAAACTTTCTACAATGTCATTTATGTAGTCAGTGTCGTTTCCTACAACAACTGCGTATTGTAGATGTTTTTTACTGATTTTTTGTAATCTTTTTTTAAATTTAGACATTGGCTGAATTAAATACTCAGTTATTTATTTTATATGAAATTCAAACTTTATAAATCTTACGGAGCCTTAAACAGTCCTCCAGTTTTTTCTGCCTTCGAACAAGGTGTAAAAGCTGCTGGCCATACAATAGTCGAAAATAATGAAGATGTGTCGGTAATTTGGTCAGTTTTGTGGCAAGGGCGTATGCAGCCTAATCAACAAATTTATCAACATTGTGTTAGCCTTGGCAAACCGATTATCATCATCGAGGTAGGAAATTTAAAAAGAGGAACAACTTGGAGAATTTGCCTTGACCACGTGAACAGTCTTGGAGAATTTGGTAACAATGAAAATCTAGACCCTTCGAGACCACAAATTTTAGGTGTTGGATTAAAGCCTATACAACAATCTAGAAAAAATGAAATACTAATTGCCTGCCAACACCCCCGAAGCCTTCAATGGCAAGGCCAACCTAGCATAGAAGAGTGGGTTCGAAACACCATTCAACAAATCAGAAGGTATACCACAAGACGTATTGTGGTTAGACCTCATCCAAGAGCGCAAATTCGTGAAAAATTTGTGGATGCCTTTATTGAACTGCCAAGACAATTGCCTAACACCTATGACGACTTCGATATCAATTACAACTATCACTGTGTGATTAATCATAACAGTGGTCCGGCGATCCAGGCAGCTATACACGGAGTACCAGTGATTTGCGATTCGTCGAGTTTGGCGGCAAAAATCAGTGAAAAATGGGAAAATTTAGAAACTCCTGAATTGCACGATCGTGAGGAATGGTTTTTAAAGTTGACTCATACCGAATGGACCGTGGAAGAAATTGCACAAGGCATACCACTCAAGCGTCTTGAAAATCACTTAGAAGAAAAATTGAAAAAAATTAGTTGATTTTCACATTTTATAGTGTTATACTGTATAAATGTTAACATCAAGATTTATCGAAGACATCTTTGTCGAGTTTGTTGATCTCTGCGAAAGTAAAAATATCGCACTTCAACATCAAGACCTTTCGGCCTCAACAAGTTTTTACAATGTCATTTTACTCGGTAATCAACTGACTAAAAATCAGGCCAGTTTTTTGGTGAAAATTCTCCAAAAATACAAAAATTTTGCAAAGATGGCAGGACTTGATTACACCGACGAAATAGAAAATCCATTATGGAAAAATCAATTCAGGGTGCTTGACCTTAGTAAACGAATTTTTGTTGAAAAATCTGAAACAGGTGAAATGTTCATATGTATAAAATTCCCTTTTTCACTAAAAGAGGCGTTTGAAAAGGAAATTTCACCGACCATTGAAGACTACAGTTCTAGTGCCTGGGATCCTGAGAGAAAAATTAGAAAGTTAAAATTTTATAATTTTAACCTCATTGAAATTTTTGAGTTTGTTCAAAAACACAACTTTGAAATTGATGATACTTTTATGATTGCACTTGGAGATGTCGAAGAAATTTGGCAAAATCAAGAAGAAATTTTACCCTACTGTGAAAAACATTTTGGTACAACAGTTGACTTGATTAATGCTCCAACAGATGTTGTAGAATGGTTCAACAACCATCGGACCTGCAATCAATCCAGTGATTTATTACTGGCAAAAAATATGGGGTATCTGCTAAAAGATAAGCCTACTACGCTGGTCGAAAAGATAGCCGCTAATAGTAACACACATTTCTGGCTAAAGACGCTTGAATCTTTTTTTGAACTGTACAATCTTGTCAACGGACACGTTGCGGTGATTGTAAACAAAAGTGACAACACAGAAACTTGGGTTAAAGAATTTGCAGAAACTGCCAAAAAATCTGGAGTAAATCCTGCTGATATTCGTGTGTGTTTTAGGCTAGATAAAACTGAAGATAGAGGTTTTAATCAGTGGGTCAAAGACAGCGGCTATGGCGGAAAGGTCGACGGCGGCAAAATTTTTATATTTCAAAACAAACCTGCCAAGTGGTTGTTTGCCGATGAAATAGATGTTAAAATAGTACTAACAAACAGCCTTTATCCAGTGCCTAGTGCTACTACGCAGGTCTGGATGGAATCGCATACCTGCGTATGTTTTGTGGGCGACATTAAGGCTTCGCATATAAAGGAAAAAGATATTGTCGAGTTGTAAATTAATAATCAAAGACGAAGTCAATATTAAGATAGATGGTCTTAGTGTAGAAACACGACGTAAAATTGTCAACAAATTAAAGTTTGATTTGCCCTATGCACGTCATATGCCTGCATATAAATTAGGCAGATGGGATGGCACAAAAACTTATTTTGGAATCGGTGGCAATGGTTACCTTGCACACTTAGATGTTATTTTGCCTATTATTGAAGACAGCGGTTACGAAATTGACATTGAAGATCTAAGAACGCACAGCAAGATAGAATTCGAACCTATCACTGAAAACTATTGGGCTGATAAAGGTAAGACGTGGCCTAAGGGGCATCCTCAAGCAGGCCAGCCTATTATACTCAGAGACTATCAATATGATGTAGTCAACAAGTTTTGTAACAATACACAGGCCTTACAAGAAGTTGCTACAGGTGCAGGTAAAACAATTACCACAGCTACACTCAGTCATATCTGCGAACCCTATGGTCGAACAATGGTCATTGTTCCCAACAAGAGTCTTGTTGTACAAACTGAAGAAGATTATAAAAATCTAGGACTAGACGTTGGTGTTTATTTCGGCGATAGAAAAGAACTAGGCAAGACACATACAATCTGTACTTGGCAAAGTTTAAATGTCTTAGATAAGAAAAGTTATGACGATGATGCTCTGTCATTAGCAGAATTTACAGAAGGTGTGGCAGCAATTATTGTTGACGAAGTCCATCAAGCCAAGGCTGAAGTTTTAACAAAACTACTAACACAGAATTTTAGAAACTGTGCAATACGTTGGGGATTAACTGGTACCATACCTAAAGAGCAGTGGGAATTCCAAGGCATACTTGCCAGTATTGGACCAGTAATAAATCAAGTTTCTGCACACGACTTACAAGAAAAAGGCGTGTTGGCTCAACTTAACATTAACATTCTTCAGACCAATGATGTACAGGTCTTTAGAAGTTTTGCAGATGAATATTCTTTCCTTGTAACGGACGATACAAGATTAACCTGGATGGCAAATAAGATTAAAAATCTAGCATTGTCCGGTAATACTCTAGTTCTAATTAATAGGATCGATACAGGTAACAAATTAATTGAACGCATACCGGAAGCTGTATTTGTCAGTGGTGGTATGAAACTAGACGGCAGGAAAGAAGAGTATGACGAAATTAAAACTGCTGATGGCAAGATTATTGTGGCGACTTACGGTGTGGCCGCTGTGGGTATTAATATTCCTAGGATTTTTAATTTGGTTCTTGTTGAGCCCGGAAAGAGCTTTGTCCGCGTTATACAAAGTATTGGGCGAGGCATTAGAAAAGCCGAAGACAAGGACCACGTTGAGATCTGGGATATCACATCTGCCTGCAAATACTCCAAGCGCCATCTCACAGAAAGGAAGAAGTACTACAAAGAAGCGAAGTATCCTTTCACGATTACAAAGGTAACTATATGAAAATTTTAACACTAAACAACAGGTCTTTTGACCTAAACGACTTACCAGACGAGGTTGATGAAGATACAAGATTTAGTGTCTTAGATAACTCTAGTCCAAACGAGCCAGACTTTTATTTTATGCCTTTGATCTTTTTAGAGTCATTTAACAGTCCTGCAATTTTACTAAACATCGGCGGACACGAAGTTCAAATGCCTTTAGATTGGTGTATGGTTGTAGGAGACAAAGACTGCGGTCTTGATCCAGAAGTACTGCCATTGACCAGTATCAATGAACGAGGGTTTGATGCATTTGTTTTTAATCCTATTAAAGGATTCAAAGCAGAATATATGCCAATCGAAATTGTTAATATCTATCAAGATGTTAAATGGTATTTTCCAAAGATGAAAAACGGACAGTTATTAACAGTACCATTACACGATGGAGACAATCCGCCTTGTGCATATTTTGTAAAAGAAGTGAGTCGACAAAGTGAGATACTACAATTAGATAAAGTTATCTAATGCCAATGGACAGTCTTGCTTGGGAAAATGAATTGTGGAATAGGCGATGCATTGGGTGGAAAGAGAAGTTTGTATTAATTCCACGCAGGTGTTTCTACACTGGTAAATATCTGTGGTTAAAAACAGCATATTACGGAGTTGCTATGATTACAGGCCCAGGAGAGCCTGTGTTCGAATACAGATGGTGCGATAAAAATGCCTATCTATTTCTTAAAATTAAAGGTACAATATGAAAGCAGGTAAAGTATGGGGACAGACAGAGTTGCTAGAAGCCAATGGCGTGTTAGAGTTTCATCGCATTGAAGCTAAAAAAGGCGGCGTCTGTTCTAAGCATAAACACAAATTCAAATGGAATGGATTCTTCGTTGAGAAGGGCGAGATGATTATTCGTGTTTGGAAAAACAACTATGATCTAGTTGATGAAACATTGCTTAAGGCAGGTCAATACACTAAGGTTGCACCTGGCGAATATCATCAATTCGAAGCAGTTACAGATTGCATTGCCTTTGAATTATATTGGGCAGAATTTGATCACGACGACATCGAAAGAGAAACTGTGGGGTTTAGTAAATGAGCAAAACAATATTAATCACTGGTGGGGCAGGTTTCATCGCACATCACCTTGTAGACAAAGTAATGGCTGAAACTGACTGGCAAATTGTTACGCTAGATCGCTTAGATTATAGCGGTAATTTAAACAGACTCAACGAAGTGGTTATGAGTTATCCAGAGTTAGAGCGCAAGAGAGTTAAAGTTGTTCATCACGACCTACGTGCAGAACTTAATCCGCAGATCAAATCGATGATAGGTAAAGTAGATGTTATTGCTCACCTAGCTGCCGGTAGTCACGTTGATAGATCTATTACGTGGCCAATGGAATTTGTTATGGATAACGTTGTTGGCACAGCAAATTTAATGGACTATGCTCGTAATCTTGATAGCTTAGATTTGTTTGCTTATTTTTCAACTGATGAAATCTTTGGTCCAGCACCAGAGGGTGTGAAGTACAAAGAGAACGACAGATACAATTCTACTAATCCGTATTCAGCTACTAAAGCAGCGGCAGAAGAATTAGTAGTGGCTTATGAAAATACCTATAAGCTACCTGCAATCATTACACATACAATGAATGTTTTCGGTGAGCGTCAGCACCCAGAAAAATATATTCCGTTGTGTATCAAACGTGTTAGAGATAATGAAAAGATTTCTATTCACTCTAACGCAGAAAAAACTAAAGCAGGATCTCGTCATTACATTCACGCCAAAGATGTTGCAGATGCGTTATTATTTTTGTACAAACAAGACCTTAGTAAATTAGAACCAGACTACGGTGGTGCAAAGTGTCAGAAGTTTAATATTGTTGGTGCAACTGAGATGGATAACCTAGAGTTAGCACAGTTTATCGCAGATGTTCAAGGTAAGCCGTTGAATTATGAAATGGTTGACTTCCATAGTAGTCGTCCTGGTCACGATCTTCGTTATGCCTTAGATGGTACAAAAATGCAACAAATGGGATGGACTCCACAGCCAGTACACCATCGATTAGCCGAGACAATCACTTGGACTCTTGAAAATAATCGATGGCTGACAATCTAAATCTCGAAGCATTTAGTTCTGGCCAGATGCAATCAAAGCTCTGGCTAGTACAAACTCTTGAACGTTGTATTAACGAGCATATCACTGCTGATTCAATGCAGGGACATCGTATTTGGATACTAGCAGGCTGGTACGGTCTAGCAAATTTATTGATTAGAACACGCAATCAAATTGCAGTATCCGAAGTTAGAAGTTTTGACATTGATCCAGAATGTGAAAAAATAGCAGATGCTATCAACAATCTTTGGGTATGGAAAGCCTGGGAATTTAAGGCACACACTTGTGATATCAACAAATTACAATTCAGCCCTAGACCCGATATTGTTATTAATTCTAGCGTAGAGCATATGACTTCAAACGATTGGTGGAATAATATTCCAGACGGAACGTTTGTATGTCTGCAGGCCAGCGATATGAAACAC
>JACCDO012112578.1_pt1 | contig 12771 bp, 7 predicted proteins | sample 7446101 | NCBI WGS metagenome assembly JACCDO01 (sample SAMN15323440, study PRJNA562643) | freshwater metagenome | isolation source: river surface water | place: USA:Blue River Watershed | collected 2017-08-16
ATTACCTAGAGCACCCGGCTTTGTTTGAACAGCCGGTTGGCCCGCTGAATCCGCGCCAATGATATATTTGGTATTCAACATGTTCAATACGTTCATCTGGCCTGGATTACCTGCAAAATACTTCTCCACCAATTCCTGGTAACGACGCAATTTTGCCGCATGATAACCACCTAATGATTGATGATAATAACTCGTCGTTGCATCGTTCATAAATGACACCGTCGAGTTTAATACACGGAATGTGCCATGATCCGCTAATATTTGTTGGTCTGCAGCCGTAGGTAAAACCTGCTCCTCCAACGTACTCTTTGATACAAATGCCTCTTTGCCAAAATACCTTTTGGCAACCGGAGTTAAATCAAAAATGCCCAACAAAACAATGCCAATTACCCATACAGATTTTTTGACCTTCGCCATACTCGCACTGTATACGAGTGCGGCACCCAATAAAATAATGATCAAACTTCGAAAGGCATCCGATTGAAATAAACTAATCCGATCCAAACGGATACTATTCCAAATCGCCGAATTTAACGCTGCATCTTGAATGATGGCTGCCCCATCTTGCGCTCCTTTAAAGTCAAAAAATAAATCGGGTAGAATACCGAAAACCAAAGATAAGCCACCACTTAGTCCTAAGGCATACAGTAATGGTTTCTTAATTTCAGCTAAAGTTGGTTTGTGTTTGGCTAATTGAATCAATCCCATTAAACCTAAACTGACCATGCCAAACTGAACGAAAGACAATACCATCGTAATTGCACGGAACTTATTGAACATAGGGATGAAATCAAACCAAACGTAATTTAACGCAAAGTTCTTACCCCAAGCCATCGTTAAAAACAAGGTAGTAATTCCAAGAATCCACCATTTTTCACTTGATTTGACATAAAATGCGGCGAACAAAAACAAGAAAATTACCAAGGCGCCCGCATAGGCTGGACCTGCTGTATACTGTTGTTCCCCCCAATAAGTCGGTGCTTTTTCCACAAATCCCAATACCTGATCTTCTGGAAAACCCGCATCCACCATCGTTTTATATGTCGCCGATTTCGTTCCACCCAAGTCGCCTTGCGATGCTCCACCTTTGAAATTCGGAATCAATAAAGTTCCTGTTTCCGACAATCCATAGGACCAATCGAATGCGTAACCACTGTCTAATCCATCACCGCGTTTTGCATTGGCCGCTAATTCAGACTTGCCACGGGTTGTCTCTTTGGCATAATCATAGTTATTCCAAAGACGCATGCTGTGTGTTCCGATCGCTAAAATTAATCCAATGCCCAATAATAATCCGCGGGTATACCAGTCGATTAAGGTCTTGTTTTGATAGGAATGAATTAGCATATACAACTTGTATGCGCCAATGATGAAGAATAAATAATAGGTAATTTGAACGTGATTGGCATATAATTCCAAGGACATCGCTAAGGCAAAGACCGCTGCGCCCAACCATTTAAACTTGCCCCAACACATCCGAATTCCTGCTAGGACCATCGGCGCATAAGCTAATGCCAGCACCTTAGACGTATGACCCGCTGGAATAATCACTAAATTATAGGTTGCAAAGGCATAAAATACCGCTCCCGCAAATCCCAGTAGGGGTGATGCCCCCAAGGCCCACAGGAATAAATACATTCCCAACAATTGAAGGATCAATAAATTGACCGGGGTAGGGAATAAATTGGTGATAAAACCTCCTAGATAACTTGAAACGCTGTATGGATAGGATCCGGAAATTTGGTAAGTAGGCATACCCCCAAACATCGAATTTGTCCACCAAGCATCTGTGCCCGTCGATTTTTTAAATTGAATGCTCTCCTGTGCCGCCGCCTGAGCCTGTTGAATATCGTGCTGAACCAATACCTTCCCCTGCAAAATAGGTCCGCAGTAAATGTAAGATATGACGATAAAGCCAAGAATAACGAGTCCATGTGGGACAAAGGAGCGCAAATCAATTTTCATATAAGCCTATTGAATACTTACTAATTCCAATTCAAAAGTTAAATCACGACCAGCCAATGGATGGTTCGCATCTAACGTTACATGTGTTTCTGTCAAATCTGTAATCACCACTTCAACAACCTGGCCGCCATCTTGATGCATGCTCAATGAAGCCCCTAATTCTAATTCGATATGTGGGGGAATTTGCGTGCGCTCAATGGTCAACGTATTTTCAGGTGAATGCTCACCATACGCTTCAGCAGCAGGGATAACGATTGTTTTTTTCTCTCCGATACTCATGCCCGTCACACCATCATCAAATCCTTTGATGACCATACCTGAACCTAATTGGAATTCTAATGGTGTGCGACCTACCGATGAATCAAAAATAGAACCATCATCGTGTTTTCCTGTGTAATGTACGGCAACCTTGTCGCCCGTTTTAGCTAATGACATAAATGTAAATTTGACCTTAGGCGCTAGACCCTAAGCATATTAATAGAGTAGTAAATGAAATGGACTCAAGTCTCTAGCCTCTTGGGTCGAACATAAGCTGTAAAGTTCACTATTTTTTTTCCTTTTTCATAGAGGAAATAGGCTTGCAATAAAGATTTAAATAGCTGTTCGAGAGCGTATCTCCCAAATATTTGGCGGTTTCAAAATCCATGCAGGCCTCATCCAAAAGTCCCACATGAACTAACTTTACCCCGCGATTATAATAGGCTTCGGTCCAGTAAGGTTCTAATTCAATAGCACGCGAAAAATCATCGATCGATCCGCGATTATTTCCATATAACGACTTAAAATAGGCACGGTAAAAATAATAGTTCGGTTGGTTCGCTTCCAATTTAATCGCCCGAGTCACATCCGCAATCGCCCCCGTGTAATTACCCAAAAATCCACGACTCAATCCACGTGCATAATAAATTTCTGAATTACGTGGACTTCGATCCAACGCAAAGTTTAAGGACTCTATGGCCAATTCAAACTGGCCTTCTTTAAGCTGGCGAATGCCTAGCTGGTATTCCGACTGGCAACCGAACAGCAAGCTGATGACCAATAAAATCCCCACGTACCGCATGTTACCTAAATTGAATGATTGAGATTCCCGCTCCACCACGGTCGGCATGCTCATCCTGCACGGACTTAATTTCGCGGTAGCGTTTGAGTTGCTCCTTGACAAGCGCACGTAAAATGCCATCGCCTTTTCCGTGCAAAATATGTACTTCTGGTACGCCTAATAAAATGGCGTCGTTCATATATTGATCTAAAATCACATAGACTTCTTCGCCCCGCTTCCCACGCACATCGAGTGTTAATGAGAACTGCGCCATCCGACTATTCATGTCGATTCCTTTCATCGCTACGCGGCTTGTCTTTTCAGCTTTCGGAGTCGCCGCCTTTTCGAGGCGATTTAATTTGATGGTGCTTCGTATCGAGCCAAGCGCCACAACGGCATCTTTGCCCTTCAATTCAAGTACTTGACCAATTGCCCCTTCGCCATCAGCCTGTTTTATCGCCACCCATGAACCTACTTCGATGAGGCCTGTTGGCTTGGATATAACTTGTTTAGGTTCAATTTTCTTCACAGGATTGGCCAATTTTTCCGTAGCAAATTCTGTCAATGTGTTTCGGATTGCCTTCGTAGCTTCTTTCTCAGCAGATTTTTCTTTGATCTCGCGTATGGTTTGCTCGATCTTTTGGTTGGCATCTTTAATGAGTTGTTTCGCCTCAGCTTTGGCTGAATTTAGTAAACGTTTTTGGTCTTCCTCCAGTAATTGTTTGAGGCTGGAATATTGCTCTTTGATTCGTTCAGCTTGTGCTAATTGGGCCGCCAAACTACTGTTTTTGCTTTCCCAAATTTGCTTTTCCGTCTCCGTCTCCATCAATAACTTATCAAAATCCACCTGGTTTTTACCTAGTTTTTTTCGTGCATTTTCGATGATTTGCGTAGGTAGACCTATTTTTTGGGCTATTTCAAAGGCGAAGGAGCTACCCGGTTTCCCCATATCCAAAATGAATTGAGGTTCTAAATGGGTGGTGTCATACCGCATGGCTGCATTAAATAAACCTGCCTTGCGATCTGCCAAACTCTTTAAATTACCAAAGTGGGTGTTGATGGCGCCATAGGAACCTTTGTCGGCCAACTTCTCTAAGATCGATTCCGCGATCGCCCCACCCAGTGATGGTTCGGTACCGGTACCAAATTCATCAACTAGCAATAGGGTTTTTTCTTGTGCATGTTGCAAGAAATAGCGCATGTTGCTCAGGTGAGAACTGTAGGTACTTAGTTCGTTTTCTAGATTTTGTTCATCGCCCATATCTAGAAATACTTGATCAAAGAAACCCATCGTTGAGCCTTCGGCCACTGGAACTAAGCAACCCGCTTGAAACAAATATTGCAGTAATCCGATGGTGCTTAACGTAACCGATTTACCACCTGCATTCGGTCCTGAAACGACCATGATACGTTTTTGTGCATCTAAGGTAATGTCAAGTGGTTTGATTTTTTTGCCAATTTTAGCCAGTGATTCTTCCAATATGGGATGTCTGGCTGAACGCCACGCTACATGGGGTATTGCTTGAATATGTGGCAAAATAGCGTTGTGTTCAATGGCCCAAACTGCTTTGGCACGAACAAAATCGATCACGCCTAACCATTGAAACCAAGCGGCAAGCATGGGAACTAAAGGACGCACGCGATCTGACAATCGGCTTAAAATTTGAATGATTTCACGTCGCTCTGCGGACTCGAGGGACTTAATTTCGTTGTTTAAAACGAGAGCGTCTGCAGGTTCTAAATAAACGGTTTTCCCTGTATCCGATTCGTCTTGCACGAATCCTTTGATTTTTCGCTTATGTTCGGCTGCTAAAGGAATAACCATGCGGCCATTCCGTAAGGTCAACGAAAAGTCTTTACTTACCCAGCCTTCTTTATAGGCTTGTTGGATATATGAATCTAGTTTTTTGCGTAGGTTTTGTTCCTCTGCAAATCGTTTCCGACGCAAATCACCTAGGGCAGGGGAGGCCGTTTCTTTGATTTGCCCATTGATGTCAAAAACACGGTCTAGCTCCTGGATAAGGGGAATGATTTGTCGGAAATCTAATCCCATCTCCGTTTCCTTCGCTTGGTATTGTTTGGTTATTCTGGATATTTCAGGGAATTTTTCCGCATCTAGATTCGTGAAAAAGCGAATCATCTGCACTAAAATATCCAATCCGCGATGCCAATCCCGCCAATCTTCTGGCGTCAAATAATGCCCCTCTAAACTTAAAGGAGCGAACCAAGCACGCAAATCGTAATAATCTTGTTGGGGCCATTCGCCACCATGTTCCGCCATGATTTGTTTCATCTCATGTACTTGCGTAACCCAAGATGTAACGACGGAATGGCGGGTGGAAAATTTCATTTTGGCTGCAAACTCAGCGCCCATGGGGCTCAGGCATGCCTGCGAGATATCTCGCTGTATGTGGTCAAAACCTAATTTTTCAGCAATATTTTCGGGGTAATTCATAGCTGATAAAAGGCTTTAATTTTTTCGATGAGTGCGTCGTTTATTTTCCAATAACTTTCGCGGGTCCATCCGGCAACGTGCGGACTGAATATGGTGTGAGGAAAGGCTGAAATAGCTCTAAAACGTGCCTTTTCCGCGTCCGACCACCCTGCAATTTGCTCGTTTGGTAAAACGTCTAAGGCTAATCCGATTAGTTGACCTGATTGCAATCCAGCTAAGATTGCGTCTAATGAACATACGGCTCCGCGAGAGCTATTAATCAAAACGATCGGTTTTTTAAATTTCGAGATAAACGCTTGGTCAACCATTTCGCGCGTTTCATCCGTTAATGGCACATGTAGCGAAAGGATGTCGGCCTGATTAAAAAGGTCTTCCAAGCTATGCGTAGCTGGGGCATATTTGTCATAGGCTAAAATTTGCATATCAAAACCTTGCAGTTTTTTAGCGAGGCTTTGGCCCATATTTCCATAGCCGATAATTCCTAGGGTTTTGCCTTGCAGCTCCCAACCGCGATTTGCTTCACGATTCCAGTTTCCTGCGCGCACTTCTGCATCTGCTGTGTTGATTTTTCGCGCGATACTTAATAATTGGCCAATCACATGTTCGCCCACCGCATCCCGATTTCCTTCGTTGGCACTAAAGACAGCAATCCCATTTGCCTCGCAGAACGCAAGATCGATTAAGTCCAATCCAGCACCTGCACGGGCTATGAATTCCAAAGATCCGGTTGAAATAAATTCGGCTGTAAGCGCTAATTTAGAACGTAGGACAAGTCCTTGATATCCTTGAATATCAACTTCAGATGCACTTAAAGATGACTTTTCATCCACATCAAAACCCAATGCGCGCAAATCCTTCGCTAGGGAAGGGTGTACCTCATCGATGATTAAGACGCGTTTCGCCATACTATGCGTTCATTCTGTTTTTTACTAGATCGATTGCCAAAAAGAAGGCATGCAAAAATGAGCTTGGATCTGCTTCATTTTTTCCTGCAATATCATAGGCTGTGCCATGGTCTGGAGATGTTCGAATGATCGGTAAACCAGCCGTGAAGTTAACGCCTGTTTCAAAAGCGATGTATTTGAACGGAATTAATCCTTGGTCGTGGTACATGCCCAAAACCCCATCAAATTCCTTGAATTGTGCTTTTCCGAAGAAACCATCAGCAGGATAAGGACCAAATACAAGTTTGCCTTTGCTTCTAAATTCATCGATGACCGGTTGGATAATTTCCAATTCTTCTTGCCCCAACAGCCCAGCTTCTCCCGCATGTGGATTTAATCCTAACACGGCTAATTTAGGTTTGTCGATCGCAAAATCTTCACATAAACTCTGTAAAAAAGTCGTGATTTTTTCGCGGATAAGCTCTTTACTTAATGCTTGGCTTACCTCTAACAGTGGCAAGTGGCCTGTGGCAACTCCCACGCGTAATTCATCGCTTACGAGCATCATTAACGATGATTTTGCTTCGAAGCGTTCGGTTAAATATTCAGTATGTCCAGGGAATTTAAAGTCCTCCGATTGGATATTATGCTTGTTGATGGGAGCCGTAACAATCGCCGATAGCACCCCAGAATCTAGGTCTTTGGCTGCCCGATCTAAGCAAGCAAATGCTGCTTTTCCAGCCTCAGGGGTCACTTTTCCGGCTTCGACTAGGGTATTTGAGTCGTCCCAACAAGTAATTACATAGCTTTGATCCGTTCCAGCCTCATTTAAATCCTTAATTTCTTTGATAGACCATTCAGGCAATTCGAGCTGCTTGCGCGTGAAATCGAGTACTTTTTTGGATCCGTAAATGACTGGTGTGCACCATTTTAAAATACCTTGGCTACCCAATGCTTTGAGAATGACTTCCGGTCCGATGCCGTTATAATCTCCAAGGGTGATGCCGATAAAAGGTTTCGATGCGCTCATTAATGCTAGGTAAAATTAGGGTTCGCAAGTTAACAATTTTCAAAGGAAGGAAATAGGATTTTTTTCAACGGGCTGTTTTTTAGTAACGAACCCAATAATAATTGTAAAATTTCAATATTTGCCAAATTTTATATGGCGCAGGATGTTGAAATCCCAATATTTTTATCATTTTTGTTAGACTGCATTAAATCTAATCGAATGCCAAAATCCTACGTTAACAAAATCAACAGCTTGCTTATCGCGAATCGCGGTGAGATCGCTATTCGTATCATGCGTGCCGCTTCTGAGTTAGGAATCAGAACCGTTGCCATTTATACCTTCGAAGATCGTTATTCACTTCACCGTTACAAAGCGGATGAGGCTTACCAAATTGGTAAAGAGAATGAGCCCTTGAAACCCTATTTGGATATCGAAGGATTGATCGCTTTATGTAAAGCCAAAAAGATTGATGCCATTCACCCTGGCTACGGATTCTTATCCGAAAACGTAGTATTGGCCCGTAGGTGTCGTGAAGAAGGAATCGTATTCGTAGGTCCTTCTCCGGAAGCCATGGATGCCCTAGGTGATAAAGTCGCTGCCAAAGTTGCCGCCCTAAAAGCTAACGTGCCGATGATCCTTGATTCGAAAGGGGATATGTCGGTGTACGAAAATGCCCTTTCTGAAGCGCGACGTATTACTTTCCCGGTCATGGTGAAAGCTGTTGCCGGTGGTGGTGGACGCGGGATGCGGGTTGTTTACACGGAAGCAGAATTAGAAAAAGCACATTCAGAAGCTAAAAATGAGGCCAAAAATGCTTTTGGTGATGATACTTTGTTTATTGAGAAATTCATCAACGAACCGAAGCATATCGAGGTTCAGTTGTTGGGTGACCAACATGGCAATTTGGTTCATTTATATGAGCGTGATTGTTCTGTTCAGCGTCGTTTTCAAAAGGTCGTCGAGGTGGCACCTTCCTTTGGTCTAAAGGATGAAACAAAGCAAAAATTATATCAATACGCGTTATCGATTGGTAAGGCGGTGAATTATTACAATGCGGGTACGGTTGAATTCTTGGTTGACAAGGATGAAAATATCTACTTCATTGAGGTGAATCCGCGTATTCAAGTGGAGCATACGATCACGGAAGAGGTGACGGGGATTGATATTGTTCGGACACAGATTTTGATTGCTCAAAACTATAAATTGTCGGATCCTGGTATTTTCATTCAGTCACAAGATAAAATACCTTTAAATGGCTTTGCGATTCAGTGTCGGATTACGACAGAAGATCCGGCTAACGGCTTTAAACCAGATTTTGGAACGATTATTGCCTACCGCAATGCGGCTGGTTTTGGGATTCGTTTGGATGAGGGTTCTTCTTATCCAGGGGTGAAAATTTCACCTTATTTCGATTCAATGTTGGTCAAAATTTCTGCCAAAGGACGTACGCTTCGCGGAGCTGCTGAACGTTTAAATCGTGCATTGACTGAATTTCGTATTCGAGGGGTGAAGACCAACATTCCATTCTTGCGTAATGTAATTACCCATCCTGTGTTCCAAGAGGGACATTGTACGGTTCCATTTATCGCAAATCATCCCGAATTATTTAATTTCAAACCTACACGTGATCGCTCAACGAAAGCGCTTCGATATTTAGGGGAGGTGATTGTGAATGGAAATCCGGATGTCAAAGTGAAGCCTAGTGCTCCATTCCGCCAACCAATCATTCCAATCATTTCGGACGTGGCGGAATATCCAGATGGATACAAGCAGTTGTTGATGCAACTCGGCCCAGAGAAATTTACCAAGCACATTCGTGATACCAAGCAAGTCTTGTTTACCGATACCACGTTCCGTGATGGTCACCAATCGTTATTGGCAACTCGCGTAAGAACTCAAGATATGTTGGCCGTAGCCTCCGGCTTCGCCAAATCTTTCCCAAATCTATTCTCGATGGAAGTTTGGGGAGGAGCGACGTTTGATGTGGCGATGCGATTCTTGCAAGAATCACCTTGGAAGCGTTTGGAAGAGTTTAGAGAGGCGATGCCGAATATGCTTTTGCAGATGTGGTTTAGAGGATCTAATGCGGTCGGTCATTCCGCTTATCCGGATAATTTGATTGAGAAATTTGTAGAGAAATCTTCCGAAGCAGGTATTGACGTCTTCCGTATTTTCGATTCGTTAAACTGGATCGATGCGATGAAAGTGTCGATTAAGGCAGTGCGTGAACGTACGCCGGGTATCGCGGAAGCAGCGATTTGCTATACGGGGGATGTATTTACGAATGATAAATACAACTTACAATATTATGTGGATATGGCGCGTCAGTTGGAAGATGCCGGCGCTCACATGCTTTGTATCAAGGATATGGCGGGTTTATTACGTCCATTCCAAGCAGCTGCTTTGGTGACCGAATTGAAAAAGGCGGTTGCGATTCCAATTCATTTGCATACGCATGATACGGCATCGGTTCAATCTGCTACTTATTTGAAGGCAATTGAGGCGGGGGTAGATGTCGTGGATGGAGCTTTGGCTTCCATGTCGGGTTTAACTTCACAGCCTAATTTAAATTCATTGGTGGCTATGATGCAAGGCCATGAAAAAGATCCAAAATTGAATTTGGATGTATTGAATGAATATTCAAATTATTGGGAGGCGGTTCGTGCCATGTACTTCCCATTTGAGTCTGAATTGAAGGCTGGAACGGCTGAGGTGTATAATAATGAGATTCCGGGTGGGCAGTACACCAACTTACGTGGCCAGGCGATTGCCTTAGGTGTGGGGGATAAATTTGAGTTATTGAAGTCGAATTATTCGGAGGCGAATAATTTGTTTGGTGATATTGTGAAGGTGACACCATCTTCGAAAGTGGTGGGAGATATGGCCATTTTCATGACGGCAAATAGCTTGACTGCAGAGGATGTGTATGCCAAAGGTTCTACCTTATCTTTCCCAGAATCGGTGAAAGATTTCTTCAAAGGAGGTTTGGGACAGCCATACCAAGGATTCCCGAAACAATTGCAAGAGATTGTGCTGAAGGGGGATACGCCGTATGAAGGCCGTCCAAATGACCATTTGACACCCATTGATTTTGATAAAGATTATGCCGATTTCAAATCGAAATTCCCAGATCATGAGGGTGGATTCTACGATTATCTATCGTATAAAATGTATCCGAAAGTGTATGAGGATTTCTACAAGAATCAGGCACTTTATGGTGATTTAACGATGATGCCTACACCGGCCTTCTTCTACGGATTGAAGCAGGATGAGGAAATCATGATTACGATTGAGCCTGGTAAGACGATCATTGTCAAGTACTTGTATATGTCAGATCCAGATGAATCTGGTTTGCGTAACATTACATTTGAATTGAATGGACAGGCGCGTCGTTTGAAAATTTTAGATAAGAATATTAAAGTTGAGCGTGCACAGCATGCAAAAGCAACTGCCAAAGGAGACATCGGAGCACCACTACAAGGTCGTTTGAGTCGTATTTTGGTGAAGCCGGGTGAGGAAGTGAAGAAAAATGCGCCTTTATATATTATCGAAGCGATGAAGATGGAGTCGATTGTTTCTGCGCCATTTGAAGGGATTATTGGAAATGTAGTCTTGAATGAAGGGACGGTAGTGGAGCAAGAAGATTTAGTATTGACTTTGGAAGAGGCGAAATTGCCAGAGCCGGATGTTGAGGAGTATATCTTCGTTTACGGAACGTTGCGTCGTGATTGTGGCAACGATTTACATCGTTTAATTGCCCGAAATTCTGATTATGTGGGCATGGCAACGTATCAAGGTCAAATGTTCCAGGTTGCTGAATACCCAGGGATTATTCCGTCGGAAAACCCTGCTGATCAAGTGGTGGGTGAATTATATTTATTGTCTAATACGATCAAGTTATTGAATGTACTAGATGAATATGAGGAATTCGAAACGGATCATCCGGAAGAAAGTTTGTTTATCCGGGAGCAAGTTCAGGTGAAGTTGAAAGGGGAGGAGATTACTACCTATGCGTATATCTACAACCGTCCGACAGATCCAAAAACACGGATAGCATCGGGTGACTATATGAAACCTTAAAATGAAAAAAGTAGCGATTTTATTTTTGCTTTTGAGCTCGACAGGATTGTGGGCTCAAACTGCAGTTTCAAAAGCACATGCACATAATGATTACGAACATGAGAGGCCTTTTTACGAGGCCTTTCGTTTGGGCTTTGGTTCGATTGAATCGGATGTCTATGCGGTTAATGGCCAACTATTAGTTGCCCATGATGTGAAGGATTTGAAGGCATCGCGAACGTTACAAAATTTATATTTGGATCCGATAATTCAGGTCTTAACATCCGGGAAGGCGGGTAATTTCCATCAATTTTTGATTGATTGTAAAACCTCGGCTGATTCAACGTTGCCTTTAATTATTCAGGCATTAGAACCTCATAAGGAATTGATTCTGAAGAATAAATTACGAATTGTCATTTCAGGAAATCGTCCCCAAGTTGCAGATTATGTCAAATATCCGAATTGGATCACGTTTGACGGTCGGTCAAATGAGCCAGTTCCTTCCTTTTTAGCTTCTCATGTGGAACTTGAAAGTGAGGCTTTTTACAAATTTGGGGTGTGGAGTGGTCAAGTACCCATGACCCCTGCCTTGCGCGAAAAATTACAGGCCTATGTGAATCGGGTTCATGCCGAAGGGCGCAAATTGCGTTTATGGGCGACACCGGATACCATGATTGCTTATCAAACGCTGTTGGATTTAGGTGTTGATTACATCGGCACAGATCATCTGGCTGATTTAGCGGAGTATTTAAAGGCGAGTCGTTAGTTATCAGTAGTCAGTAATCAGTGGTCAGTAGTCAGTGGTGCTTTATTACTGTTTCACATATGTGGATGCGGGTAATTATTCAATTTTGATATGTTTTAATTAACTACAGACTACAGACTACAGACTACTGATTACTGACCACTGATTACTGACAACTGTTCCACTTTTTTCTTTGTATTTTTTTTCGTTGTTTTGAACAAACCTATTTAATCACTCAAGTTTGATGTCTAGCGTCTAATGTCTAGTGTCCAACGTCTAAATTTTTATTATGCTTTCACGTCGTCGATTTATTGCGCAAAATTCAATTGTGGCATTAGCCGCTTTCATTCCATCTGCTAAATCTAAATCATACCGAATGGGCTATTCAGCCATAACTTGGGGTGGAAAGGATGAATTAGCAATAGAAGAACTTGCCGAATTAGGTTATAAAGGAATTCAATTGCGTGCGAATACCTACGCGAAATTCAAAGATAATCCAGCTGATTTGAAGCAATTATTAGACGCGAAGGGACTTTCGTTAGTGATGTTCTCTAGCGGTAATGTGGAAATTGACGCGGCAAAAAAAGAAGCAAATGCTGCGATGCATTTAAATCA
>JACCDO011953593.1_pt1 | contig 12770 bp, 13 predicted proteins | sample 7446101 | NCBI WGS metagenome assembly JACCDO01 (sample SAMN15323440, study PRJNA562643) | freshwater metagenome | isolation source: river surface water | place: USA:Blue River Watershed | collected 2017-08-16
GATTTAAGTCTAACAGTTAATTGGGCAAAAAAATTAAATAAAGTTGGTGATTTACATGCTACTTTTGAATTAATGAAAGAAGAATTTAAAAATAAGGGTTATTATAATAAAAAAATTAAATTACCTGATTGTATTAGAAAAATAGCACTTATTACAAGTCTAAAAGGTGCAGCAGTTCATGATTTTGAATATGCAATTAATAATAGTAAATGTTTAATTGATATTGAGAAAATTGATGCGCAAGTTCAAGGAATTGATTGTCCTAAACAAATAATTGATCATTTAAATAATTATGATTTTAATAAATATGATTTGATAGTTATTACTCGTGGAGGTGGTAGTATGGAAGATTTATGGGGTTTTAATGATAAAGAGTTAGTAGAAACAGTATATAAAAGAAATAAGCCAATATTATCGGCAATTGGTCATATGATTGATACAACCTTATTAGATTTTGTTGCTGATATTAGTTGTCCTACCCCATCATTAGCAGCTCAATATATTATTGATTATAATAAAAAATATATTGAGAATATAAATAATCATAAACAATCTTTTTATAATAAACTTATTAGTAATGTTAATAAAGATTTAATGAAATTAGATAAATTAAGTAATAACATAATCAAAGAACATCAAGATATTAAAACATCAATTAATACAAAATTAGAAAAATATAAAGATAATATTATTTTTCAAATTAAAAATAATTTATTAAAATTAGAAAGTTATAAAGAAAAATATGATAATAAAATAACATTATATAATATTAATAATGTTATTAATTATGAAGATTTTATAAATATTATTAATAATAAAATGCCTTTTACGTTAGTTTGGAATAATATAGCTATTAATATCCAATCATATAATTAATTAAGATTGAGATGGTCTATCATTAACAACCCATCCAACATTACCGCTAGAAGTAAATGTTGTTCCATATATTCCTGAATTAACTAACATATTATTTTGACTTTGTGCAGCTAACAATACAATTGTATTATTATCTGCTATAGCATAAGGATGATATTTGTTAGATACATCATTTGAAATAGTAGAACTTATATTAGATATTCTAAAATTATAAATCTTCATTAAAATATTTTTACCTATTTGTAAATAATTATTTGACAAATTTATAGGCGATATAGTTGTAATAGTAATATGTGCTTTTAACACCCCGTTTTGATATATATAAATATTAGTATTTGAATAATAAATATAAAAATAATTCCACGTAGAAATTGGATAATCAATTATTATCTGATAATTAGTATTATTAATTGTTAAATTTAAATAATATATGTTATTAGTACCATCCCAAGAAGAAGTAAAATATGCATTAAATGAAGTACCAATAGAATATATATATTTAGAATTATCATTAAGGTTATTATTTAAAAATAACCAAAAATCAATAACAAATGGATCACCTTGGAAATTAAAAATATCACTTAGTGGATTACTCGAACTAATATATGTATTTGATAAACCATCAAATGATAAACTACTGCCAGTAAATACATCAGTTGTCATGTTATGTGAACTAGTTGATGTGGTGGGAGTTGTTATGTTCTGCGAACTAGTTGTAGTGGGAGTTGTTATGTTCTGCGAACTAGTTGTAGTAGTTATTATATTCTGTTTTTTAAATATTGTATTAAATAAACTAATTGTTAAATAAGAAATAATTATAATTATAAATATACTTATAATATTCAATTTAATCATAATATATTATTTTATAAAATTGTTTTATAAAATAATATGATTTAATTTTAGTATATCTAAACCCAATAACCGTAGGTTAATGTTAGCATACATTGAATGGCGACTAACACATTTATACAGTTATTGTATTACTTTTGGTTTTTGATTTATTCTTAATTTTTGACTTCTTTTTAGTATCAGATTCAGATGATGAATCATTAAATTCATTTGATAATGTATCAGAATCACTATCTACATTAATATCAATATTATTATCATTTTTAAGAACAATTAAATTTTCTTTATTAATATGTGTTTTTTGTTTCGGCATATTTTGTTTCTTCTCTAAAATCATATCAGTTATTTCACTATTAGTAATGATTTTATGGAATGGCCAAATTCTCCTATATGTCTTAGATATAGTAACATCTGAAATACTAAATACTTCTGATATCTGTTTCTTATTAATTGGTAATGAATACATATTAACAACTAATAATAAACATCCAGCTGCAACTGAAGGTGGTTCATGAGTAGATGCTAAATCTAATTTATTAATATTATTGGAAATTTCCATTGCATACTTAATATATTTTTCACCCATTTCTAATTTATCAGCGAAACGTTTAATGAAATCAGTTGAGCGACTGCTAGTAAAATTATGATGTAATTCCTCTAAATTGATAAAATCCATAAATTTACGATATCCTTTATTAACATGTTTAATTTCTAATGAATAAATATCTGCAATTTCCTTTGGACTACGCGGTTCATTCTGTAATTTACATGCATAGAAAACGCAGGCTGCTATCATAGAACGGCGATTAATACATCTCATAATACGGTTCTTACCTTTACGATTACCCTTTGTATGTTTACTATCATTAACTTTTTTATATAAAATCTTTGATGTGTCAATGATAGATTGAGTGATATTATATTGTTTACATTTTTCTTGAATTTTTTGTAATTCCTCCATTAAACTTTTTTCCTTATATGGCATTTGACCTTGTCTCTGTAGTGCACTCATTCTATTATAACCCTTGCATTTAATTTTAGTTCCAAGTGCTGATTTGGGAAAAAAGAAATTGGTAGGGCAACCATAACTTGAATTTAATTTATTATCCCCATCTTTATTAAATGTTGGATTTTTATTTAAAAATGTATTATTGACAACCCCACAATCCATGCATACATTATAACCTTGATTTTCATCTACAGCCATATTAGTGCTATTACATGATATACAAAAATTTTCATTAACTTCTTTATCATCACTAATATTAATCCCAAAAAGAAGATTATCAATATCCTCATCGTTCATGTCTAAAAATTGGTCCTCCATGTATAACTAATATAAAGAATTATAACTCTTTATATATATTTAAATCAATATTTTTAAATTCAATATTAAATTAAAAAAATATAAGTATATTTATATAAAAATGAATATTAATTTATATTTTATAAGACATGCATTTTCTCAACATAATCAATTAATGATGGAAGAAAATGAAGAAGCATTTAATATATTTGACCCTCAAATTGTTATGAATGAGACTAGTTCTAGACAATTAATTGACCTTAAGAAAAGACTATCAAGAGAACATATTAATATGGATTTTGTTTTTTCATCACCATCTCGTAGATGTATTCAAACAGCAGATATGATATTTACAAATAAACAAATTTTATTACATGATGAATTACTAGAACATGACCCAATTGAACAAAAATCAAATAAAAGAATGAGTAAACAAGAACTAATGGAATTTATAAAAACTGGATTATTTAATTATAATAATAATAATTTTATATTAGATTTTGTTTCAAAAGATTATTATTTTGGAGATGAAAATGATAGATTATTTAAAAATAGAATATTAAATTTCTTTAAAAGTATAATATTTTTATTAAAAAAGCTAAATTTAGATGAATCACGTGATAGAAATATTAATATATGTATTGTATCACATCATAATTGGATAAAAAAATTTTATCAACTACTAAATGTTCGTATTGGTAATATTGGAAATGCACAAATGTTAATGTATACATTATCAGATGATGAAATTAATATGTTAATGAATGATTCAGATTTTGTTAATAAATTAATAACAAAATATAATGTAAAAAATCCAGAAAAAATACACAGAATAATTGATGGAATAAAAAGTATGAGAAGATTATTAACTATAGATGAAATTCATCGTTTAATAGAATATTTTTATAATAATATTAATTGTAATTATACGATTATATTATATATTATTAAAGAAATAGCTAATATTGACCCAAGTATAGACTTATCATATTATATGAATTCAAATGAAGGAATATATAGTGATTCAGGTAGATATCAGCGCAATGGGTCTGCTATAATGTTTATATATTATAGACTATTAAATCAGTATTCAAGTAATGGTTATTTAATTTTTAGTTTAGGTGATTCATTAGATAAATTTAATACATTTTGGAATTTAATGAATATAGATAATCAAATAATAAAAATTCCTTTTAGTGGTAATATGTTTTCAAACAAGTTTGAAATTATACAACCTGATTTTGATAATATAATAAGATTATTTAATACTATGCTTGAAAATAATTCATCATTTAGACTATTAATTGATAGGTTAAATCTTAATGAAGATAATATACTTATAACAGATTATATGGCAGAGGGTAAAGCATTATTTACATTATTTGAATTATTTGGTCATTTTGGAATTAATGTTAGTAAATTAACATTACATTTTATTACATATACTGAAAATATAGTAGAAATAATAACACCAGAAATTGCAAATTTTAATAGAAAATATCCATCTCTTAATATAGTAATTAATCAACCAGACCATGTTGGCTTAAATATAAATATCACCTATACAGAAGTATTAGATTATTATTTTTCAAATGCAGATAAATTTTCTAATAGTAGATGCATGCCAAGATATCCATATACTTCATGGGAAAATGTTCCTAATGATGTTTATAGAAAAGGAACAGAAGATAATTATTATTTATGTAATATACATACATTGATTTTTTACTTATTTCACAGATGTTATTATACACAGTTTATTCTTAAAAAAATGTATGATCCAGACCCTGATTTAAATGATAGAATTAAATTAGAACATATAATAAAAGGATTTTTTAATACATATTTAAATTATAATAATGATGAAGGTTTAAGAAGAAAGTATTTAAAATACAAATTAAAATATTTAAAACTAAAAGAAAATAAATAATTTCTATAAATTCAAAATCAAATGTTCTAATAATGGACTTATTTCAAATGCTTTTTTCTCTAAATCTAATGATAATGCTAATGATAATTCATTAGCATTATCATTAGATAAAGCTGCCAGTTTATATATTTCTATTGCATTTTTGTCTGCGTCTGTTTCTACTTTACGCAGTCTTTCATACATAATTTCAGAACGAATAAAATATTTAAGTTTAGTATTAACAAGACCTTCATGCAATAATTCCTGGTCAAAAATAACTAAACGGCCCTTTTTTGGCGTAATATTTATATTTTCAAATGTAGTATCTCCATCTGTATCATTCAAATAGATTAATACAGAATAAATACTTTTCAAATCAACAGATTTTACATATACCCCATCATAATGTTTTGTTAGATAACTATTTGGATTACATTTAACTAATCTCCATGATGGATTAATATTTGGATTAACCCAATACATTTGATTATTATTATGATTATTAGTATCCAATAAATAACAATATTTATAAATATTATCAGGCATATTATTATTACACCTTTGTTTAATTATCTTGGATAAATCATCGCAATTAATATTCATAGACCCCCTATTTTTATTATTATTAATTTTAATATTATTATCCATTATCTCTATTAATTGTTCAATTTCTTCATCACTAAAAATATTATCTATAACTAACATATTTGAATCATTATAATAAACTTGAGGATTTATATTATTAGTAAAGTTAATATTAATAAAATTACTTGATTCTTTTAATTCAGGATCAAATGTAGACATATTATATATATAAATTAATAATAAAATAAATATTTCAATTTTTATGGCGTTATAAAAAATCTTTGATTTTTCATAACTATCCACAAATTAATTTTTATTGAATAGAACACTGACTTTTATGATTTCCATGATATAAACATGGGAAACCTTTAATAACAACATCATCGATATCATTTAATTTAATTGATTGCCACCAACTAATTCGTATATCCATTAATTCATCATCATCATGATGATATTTATCAGCATATAATGAATATTCTTCTTTCAAATGATAATCAGTATTATGCTGACACCAATTATAAAACATTTCGCCACCAGCTGCACCACTCATACCATCAAAATTTTCATAGATTGATAATATAGCAATTGGTTTTAATTTAATAATAGCTTCAAAATCATATGTCGAATTATTTGGCAAGCACCAATTAAGAAATAATAAACAATTATCGACAATAGATGGATTATTATTTATTAATTGGTCACATGAATTATAATCAATCTTTGTTAGTGGTTCATTTATATATTGTTTAGCACATGTTGGAAAATTCATGTTTGTATCATTATCAATACAAATCCAATCAATTTCTTCATTTTTCTTTTTTGCTAAATATTCAATAACACCTGTTCCACTTCCCATACTAACAATAGGTAATTTATGTTTATTATAGAAGGAACTAATAATATCAACCACATTTTCAGAACCAAAAGATTTAATACCTACATTAAACAAGTTATAATAATCATCATTAGTAGCAGATAAAGCCATAATAAATTAAAAGACTAGTTAATTAAATAAAAAATCAATTTTTATATAATATATTATAATAATGTTAAATATATTATTAATTTTATTTAGTGTTTTAGTTATGGGTTATTTTGTGAATAATATTTTAAAAACTAAAACATCTATACCAACCAGTTCTAGTAGTTCTAGTAGTTCTAGTAGTTATAGTAGTTCTAGTAGTTCCAGTAGTTCCAGTAGTTCTAGTAGTTCTAGTAGTTATAGTAGTTCTAGTAGTTCCAGTAGTTCCAGTAGTTCTAGTAGTTCTACATCATTAATATCAAAAGGTATTTATGAAATTAGAACACCTGATGATTTAATTACATTCATTAATAATATGAATTATTATAGTGGTTGTATATTAATGAATGATATCGATATGATGACTGATGGAACTATTAATATATTACCAAATATAAATATATTTGATAAAGATTTTAATGGTAATAATAAAAAAATATCAAATTTAAAGTCAAATAATACAAATTTAATAATTAATTTTACAGGTAAGTTTATTAATGTTATTTTTGATAATATTAAAACACCACTTTGTTTTTATAATTATGGGCAAATTGAATATTGTATATTTCAAAATTCAATACTAAATAGTAGTTATTTAATAAAGGAGAATATAGTTATGCTTAATAATTGCACCTTTATTAATATAACATTAGATGGAAGTAATACTAATCAAGCAAGTATAATTAATATAAATTATAGTCCTATTAAAAATCTAATTTTTATTAATTGCAAAATAATAAGCTATATGTATGTTTCTTTTATTTCATATGAAAATAGAGGGACATTTATATCAAACATTTACATTAGAGATTGTATATTAAAAACACAAAAAACATTAAACACAACAGCTATATATATGTCAGGATTATTTATAGATAATAGTAATACTAGAATAAGAGTATTAATTTCTAATATTAAAATAAAAAATTTATCTTTTGAAAAAGAAAGAAATTATGATAGAGATTACATATATTTAGCTTCATCTGGACAATCTTTAACTATAAATTGTTTTAGTTATGATACAACTATTAATATTCCAATTATTCCAAATACTAATGAAAATGTATTAATGAATATATATAGTAATGAAACAGGTATTATTACACAATACGAACAAAATAAAAACTGGGTTTTTATTGAAGATGACACCTTAACTTTCAATGATGTATATTCTAATAATATTATTAAACTAAATATAAATAATACATTAGATACAAATATTCAAAATATTAAAGATAAATGCAAACTAAAACCTATAAATATAACTAAAGATATTGCATCACTTGGTGGTTTTCCAAGAGGAAATAAATTTATTAAATCAATAGGTAATATAGTTCTTAAAGTCATTTTTGTCACATATATCAATTCTATTCCAATAATAACACCAGAAAAAGCTTTTTCTTTTATATATAATATGCCAGAATTATATTCAGAAATGTCTTATGGTCGTTTAAAAGTAATATTGGAACCGATATATAAATGGTATAATATAGATGAAAGTATATCAAAATATTTAGGAGTATGTGGTATTGATGATAATACTATCTATATTAATGATATTATAAATAAAATTGATCCAGAAGTAGATTTTAGTAATACTGACGGTATAGTAATTATATCTGACCCATCAGTTATAAGCACAAATTTGTCTTGTACACAAACAAATTTTGAAATTGTTACTCGTGATAATAAAACAATTTATTGCACTAATATTCTTTTTTCTGATATAAAAGAACTGAAAGAATTATTATTATTTCATGAATTTGGACATAGTTTTGGTTTATTAGACCTTTATGCGATTTTTCCTACTACAAATACACTTATCATGTCTGTATTTACAAATAATTATGACAGACATCGTTTTGTAGGAGAATATGGTATAATGGGTATAACTAATGCTACAAGTTCAGCACCAGGCTTTTTTGCATATGAACGCTGGTTATTAAATTGGCTTGATGATAATCAAATTATATGTAGTACATCAGGGAATTATTTAATAACACCTATAGAGAGAACAGGTGGAATAAAGGCAATTGTTATTCCGATTATAGACGAACAAAAAATAATTGTAATAGAAAGCCGGAGACCGGAAGGTTTTGATAAATATTTAAGAAAAAGTGGAGCTTTAGTTTATGTTGTAGATTCATCTAAAAATAATAATGAAAGTCCAATATTTGTATATCCATTTGATATAATAAATGATCCATGGAGATTATATAGCACACGTGCAACTGGAGAAAGTGTTACTGTGGAAGGATATTTAATTACTAATAACTTATCTAATGATATAGGTGATTTAATTGAAATATCAAAAATATAATATTTAAAAATTAAAATCCATATAATATTAGTATAATTATGGACTTTTTATCCAATAGTTTATATTTTTTAAATTTTCTAAAAAGTTTTAGAAATAAACAAGATAAAAATATAATAATTGACCCTATGTCATGTTTAATTAAATTAAGTATTTTAAAATTTTGCCCTATAGGAACAAAAATTAGTATAGGAGATAATATAATAAATATATTAGATCCTGGACTATTACAAGGAACTTATCGATTTGTTAAAGGAGATGGAAGAGAAGACTTGCATAATTTATATGTACCATTAATTAAAAGTATTGAATGGTATTGGAATAAACCTAAGGATAAAGAAAATGATAAAGAAAAGAAAAAAAATAATGTTGAAATAGAAATATTATTTGATTTTGCAATTAATGGATTGGAAATATTAAAGTCATCTTATCCTCAAAATAGCACAATTTGTCATACATTAGATTTATATATACATCATCTAGTAACAAAACAAACAAAAACTCTACAAAATAAAGATATAAGTACAATAAATGAAAGTAATATTAATAATAATGAAATACACGAATATTTAAAACAATTGTGGAACCAAAGAGAAATTCATATTATAATAGAATTATTATTAGAATATGAAAAAAACTATAAAAATAATAAAACAGAAAAACATATATTAGATTCTATATTAAATTTAACAAATGCGAAAGAGTGTAAATTAAGAGAATATTTAAAAGAACATTTTGCTTCATTATAATAATGAAAAAACAATTAGAAACAATAAGCAATTTTGAGATAAATGAAAATGAATTTATAATTAAATGTAATAAATATAATTTAATTTTACCAATTAAAAATGGTTCAGTATTAATTACATTATCTAACGAATTAAAAGAAAATATTGGAATAAATGAATTAAAAATAAATGATAATATTATAATTTTTTATAGAGATATTACTAATAAAAATATAAAACCTATAAAAATTATAAAACTATTTAATTATAAATTTAATGATGATAGTAGTGATAATGATATGGAAATGAATTAAAAATTATAAAATTATATATATAAAAAATATAAATAAAAATCTAAGATTATATATATATGATTTTATCAAGAATACTCATGATTCTTGCACTTGCTGTATTAGCATTTCTTGTTTGGTTTACTATTAGCAGCAGTTCTAACACTAACACTAAACCTACAACAACTGCTGCTGAAAAATTTACACAAGAAAAACAAATTGTATTTGAACATCAACCTTTAGCTCCAGCTCAACCTAACATAAATTATGAAAGACGTCAAGAAAAATTTGAACAAGATGTACCAGAACAAGTTCCAGCTCCAGCTCCAGTTCCAGTTGATGTTCCAGTTCCTGATGTAAATAATATTAAATATGAAAAACAAAATGTTGTTTCTGGATTATCAGAACCAGTTCATGGTGCTGCCCCTTTTGGTTCAAATTTAGCTGTAGAAGAAGGTGATATGGCAACTGTTAATTACACTAGTTCAGGTGAAGAAGATACAAACTATGATGTTATTAAAATCGAAGGAACTGATTTATTAACTGCTCCTCTTGTTGATAACATGCTTTATACCAATTCAATTGCCAATACTAACCGCAACGCTTCACAAGATTTAAGAGGTGATCTCCCACTCCAATTTAATGATACCTACACACCATTCTACTCAAGTGTTATCTATGGTGCTCCATTATCACAAAAACAAATGACAATTGGTAATATCTAAATAAAATAATTATTATTAAAATTCATCTCTTTCCCATGGTTCTAATTTACTAGATGGAATACTTCTCATTAATTTAATATGCGGATAATATTTTTGAAAATATTCATAATATTCTAAATTATGAATATTTCTAATTTCATTAATTAGATTAATACACATTTCTAAATTCAATACTTGAATATTTTTTAAGTATTGAATACCTTTCAATGATATATTTTTACAATAACTAATATCCAAACTTTTAACATTTTCTAATAATTTTAAATCTTCGTCAATTATATTACATTCTGTTATATCTAATTTTTCGCAATTAGATAAATATTTAATACAATTTCGTGTAATTCTTGTTTGACCTAATTTTAGATTGGAGCAATTAGACAAATTTTTAGCTCCAATATCAGTTATTTGATGACACTCATTTAGATTTACTTCATAACAATTCTTTAAATATTCAGTGCTGCTATCATTTAATTGAGAACATTGAAATAAATCTAAATAATCACAATGACTAAAATATTTAAGTAAATCATCATTAATTTCAGAACGCGATAAATCATATTTAACAAAACATTTAACCCATCCACTATCAATAAATTTTTGAATACGCTTCTTTTTAATCAATCTTAGAGTTATATTCTTCCATACGTTGTTTTTAATTAAATCCTTATAATTATCATTAATATTATAAACCTTCATTAAACCTTCATGATCTAAATAATCAAATATCTTAATAATTAATTCGTTAGGAATTGTTTCCATCATTATTATTTTAATATTTATATAAATAATAAAAAAATCAATTTTTCTTACTATAAAATAATATTTTCTTATATTATTATATATTACATGTCAGACTCAGAAGTTCAAGAAGATGTCCAGCAAAAAGTTACCAAAACATTTAGAAAAAATGTTCTTAAATGGGTAGAATTAGATGATAATGTTAGAGCATTAAAATCTAAAGTCAAAGAAATTAATGAAAAAATAAAAGAATTTAATCATGAAAAAGAACAATTTGAAGAACCAATTATTACATTTTTATCTCAAGTTAATGAAGATGCAGTTATGTTAAAAGATGGCGGTAAATTATCAAAGAATGTTTCAAAACAAAAGGCTCCATTAAAGAAAGAATTTATTCATAAAGCATTAGTTGAATTAGTAAATGATTCGACTAAAGCTATGGCCATGACAGAACATATTATTAATTCAAGACCAACTACTGAAAAAGTTAATCTTAAACGTATAGCATTAAGGGAGAAAATAAATAAATAAAATTAACGATTATCCTTAACAATTGGGTAATGTGCAATTATAGAAAATGATTTATAAATATAACCAACTGTTTATTGGAAAACTAATCCTAACCGAAGGTTAGCATAACACAATTACAATTTCCAAAAGTATCAATTAATGAATGACATTCGGGGCAATTAGTTAAACCTAAATCTAAGACAACTTCTCCATTTTCAATAGCATATCCTTCTGTATTATTTGTTATATCAATTATTTGTTTTTCAATAATTTCAATAATTGTATCCATATTATCTTTTAAATTTCTTTTATATGAACTATCAATATTTATATTAACCAAATCCCAATTATAAAAATTATAATCTTCAGGATTACCTTTAGTTTCAATTAGGTCCATATAAAGTTCCCAACATGGTAGATAATATCTTATATTGATTTTTAACATACTATTATATAATAACATTATTATATAATAATATATCATATTTTAAATTAAAAACGCAAATAATAAAATCGAATTTACTAATCATACTTGCTATTTTCTGTCTTAATCTTTGGCATAATATTAATACTCATTAATTCTTGGAATAATAATTTTGCCGCATATGGTAAATTGACTGATGATATACGAGTATGATTATTACATGGGTTACATACGTAATATTCTTTTTCAATAACCCTTGTTGCTAACATACCGCAATCATCACATATCTTAAAATTGGCAATATCTGATGTTTCCATCATACGTTCCTTTGTAAATTGACCCATACCATGGGCCTCAATTGCATCTTTTTCCATTTCCTAAGTAGTCCTAATTTACGACTAATTTATCGTAAATTATTTTGAACTCGTAAAATATATCTTCAGGTGTAAAACCAGAAATCATGGGATATATAATACTACATCAAAA
>JACCDO010293803.1_pt1 | contig 12759 bp, 9 predicted proteins | sample 7446101 | NCBI WGS metagenome assembly JACCDO01 (sample SAMN15323440, study PRJNA562643) | freshwater metagenome | isolation source: river surface water | place: USA:Blue River Watershed | collected 2017-08-16
CAATAAATATTATATAGTAAATATTATATAATGTTAATTGACGGATTTGATATCGATTTTTATTTAAAAATGTATCCTAAATCAATTAAATTCTTTAAATCAAAAGGTATTGATGGTTTAAAGAATTACCATTATTTAAATGGAGGAATAAATAATAAAACATATGAAGAATATTTAGCAAAACAAAATAATAATAATTTAAATGTAACAAATGAAGAATATTTAGCAAAACAAAATAATAATAATTTAACTAAAACAAATAATGATAATTTAAATGAAACAAATAATGATAATTTAAATGTCATTACTGAATTAAATAGTAATAATTTACCTGAAATAAATAGTGATATAAGTACTATATCTGAACATGATATAGATATAGATTATATCTTATATAATTATCCTTTATCAATTAAATATTATAAATCAGGAGGTATAAATGGATTAGTTAAATATTGTAATAAATTTAAAATAGCACTAAGAAAAATAGAATATGAAATAAATAAAAATACTATTGTCAGTAACAATATTACTAAAAATAATACTATATTAGATGATACCAAAACAATAAATGTATTAGCAATATTTGGAAATATTAATTCTAGTAATGCTTCATCAATACAAATTAAATCATTAATTAAAAGCTTTAGTAATAATATTAATTTAATATACTATTCTATTAGTGATGATTGTATAAATATAAATTCAATTAAAGATTATGATAGATTTTATACAAATGCATTAAATCTTGATACAAATAAAATTACTAATACTAATGAAATAAAAACAATTAATGATGTAGAAAATAAATTAAAAAATGGTGATTTTGATATAATTTTTGGATGGTCTAATCCATATTTAACTTCAACAATTGCAATTGCACTAGGTAATAAATATAATATACCTGTTATACTTCGTTTAGGAGATTTTTACATTAGTGAATATTCAAAAAATAAACTTAAAGAATATATCTATGCTAAGAGTTTAATAGTACCAAATGATATATTAAAATCAAAATTAATTAAATTTTATGGAAATGAATATTCATATAAAATTAAAACTATTTCTCAACATTATTATGTCGAGAAATATAATAACATCAAGCAATATAATACTGATCTTAAAATACTGCATACTGGAAATATGTATCAAGATCGGAAAATAGATCCATTTATTAATTGTTTAAGTAAATTAGAAAATAAAAATAAAATAAAATTAACATTTATTGGATGTCATGATAAGTTAAGCAATGATATCGAACTATGTAAAAAAAATAATATAAATGCTGATTTTTCATTATCTTATCAATTTAAAAACTGGTTATTCAAAGAAGCAATACCATTTGAAAATTTAAGAAAATATATACATGATGCTAATATTTTGCTACATATTGAATATGTAGCAAATGAAAATCATTTTTTATCATTTAAACTAATCGATTATTTATCATATAATAAACCAATAATAACAATAACACAAAAAAATTCACCAAATTATTATTTAGCTAAAGAATGTGGTTTTGCATTTGGAGATATAGAAGATGAATACCAATTATTAGATTCATTAAATGAAATATTAAATAATCCCAATAAATATATACCAAATGATAATAAATTTAAATATGATATAGCAAATGTGTCAAAAAAATGGGAAAACGAATTAATTAAATATTCTAATAAAAAAAATTATGAATTTATTACTTTATTAAATAATAAATATGATGATGAAAAAATAAAATTATGGATAGAAGAATTAGTAATAAATAGTTATTATGAAAATAATAAATGTGATAATATTAAAAAATATGAAAATTTATATACAATTTGGGTAATGACAATACCTTTTTCTGAATCTTTAATTTATACAATGCAAAATTTAAATTATTTAGGTTATAAGTATAAAATATTAATAAATGATAACGAAATAAATGCATTAAATTTTATGAAAGATAATACCAATACAAAATATTGGTTTAGATATGATGATGATTTTATAATTATAAAAAATAGTATTGAATATATGATAAATATTAAAGAAAAAGTTGAAAATCCAATTGTTATCTATAGATTATATGATTTACATTATGGTTATAAATTTAAAATTCCACTTAATTGTTTTGCAAGATATGGAATAAAAATTCATGATACACAAATATGTAAAAAATTACAATATAATAACAAAAATAATAGTGATATTTTTTATAAAGAATTGGAGGAAAAATATGGTAAATATTTAAACTATAGAGATTGGGAAAATAATGGTAAAATTGTAGGATATCATCAATTATTTTGCAATGAATATGATATTTATTTATTATATGTAAAAATGAGTTATAAATTTATATTATACAATCAAGATATTGAAATTATATGGAATTATTTTATTGAACTAACTGATAATAGATTAATACTTATAAATTTTTTAAAGGATTTTAATAAAAAAACTAATTGTCAAATTGAAGATAATTTAATTGACATAACATTTAATATTGATAAATTTTCAAAATATAGTTGGTTAAAAAAAAAAGATAAATGGACAAATACATGTAATAACATCGAAATAGAAAATATTTATAATAAATTATATTATAACGATTACTTTAAACTATATGGATTTTTGATAGGACTAAAATATGATTATGAATATAATATAGAATCATATATAAAACATAAATTATTATTTAATAAAATAAATGAATATGTATTAAATACTACAAAAAATACTACAGATCAAATATTAATAATTGATGATATTAATAATATTAATTATGAAACAATAAATACATATAAAGTGTTAAAAGAAAAAGATAACAATTTAAAAGTATATAGTAAAACTCCATTAATATCATTATGTGATAAAATTGATATATATGATTTAATTAATTTTCCATCATTTAGCAAATTACAGAATTATATACATGAAAATAACATTAAAACTATTTAAAAAAATTTAAAACGTTTTTTACAAAACTTGATGTATTTTTGTTAATATTTAAATCATATAAAAATGATACACTTCCAACATTTAACATTTTTGGTTTTTCAAATTTATAACACAATATTATATTTCCATTTAATTTAGAATTAGCTAAAATTTCTCTTTTTTCATAAATATCACTATTTATAATTAGTTTATCAATTTCATAACCACATGACATATTTCCAAAAGATTCAACATTATCAAATAGCTTATGAGTTTTATCACATATATAAAAATTATCAAATTGATTTCCATATTCAGGAGTATAAAATAAACCTAATATTTCGGGAACAGATTTATTTATTTCTTTTATGTGTTTATCAAATTTACCTGAAATATAAATCATATTGTTATTTTTAATTAATACTTCTCTATAACATACATTTCCTCCTAAAATAATTAAGCTTTTATTATGTACATTTATAATATTATTGTAAATATTAATAATTTGTATTTTTGACCAATATTCAGGATGCGTATTTAAAATTAAATTATTAATATTATCAATATTACTAGAATCTTCTAAATCTAAATCACTTACAATATTAAAATCAATATTTTCTTTATATAAATATATATAAAGTTGTATTTCGCCAAGTAGTAAATGACTATTTTTAATATTATTTTTATCCATTAAAAATTCATAACAATTATAAATATCAGTAAACAATATTTTTTTTATTTGTTCACTTATACCCATATTTAATTCTTTATCTACACAAGATTGTAACGGTAAATTTAATGGCATTATTTTGGTTGACGTTGTATCCCAAACACTACTATTATAATAGTTTCTATAATAACACATACCTAAAAATGTATTATACGCATGATGTGTATTGGTATTTAATAAAACAGTAAACTTTTTATTTGTATTGTTATTACTTATAAAATATAAATAGAAATCTTCAGTAGTATCTTTAATATTTATAAAATATAATCCATCTTCAAATTCATTTATAATATGAATTATTGGTTCACAATTATAATTAGTTAATTTAATTGTTTTAATTATTGAATCATTTAAATTACCATTAATATATTTTTTAAAAGATATTATTTTTAATATAACATTAAAATCTGTATAAATCATATTTAAATCTATGTTATCATATAACATATATTTATATTTTGTTATAAATCCCTTTGTCATATATATATATATATCATATAATCATTTTAATTAACATATTTTTTAGACAGTTATCTATAAATGGACAGCTATTAATTAAATCAATTTGTCTATCTTTAATCATATCAGGTTTCTTGTATTTTTTAATTATTTCATTTATATTTGATATTATATATGTAATATCATAAGTAGTTTCATAATAATAACTATATACACTTTCAAAATAATCTAAAAAATTAATTTCATCTTCATGTATATGTGACTGTTTAAATCTAATAACAGGAATATTATATGCATGTGAAATAATTATACCACATAAAGATGATGAAACAATTATTTCACAAGAGTTTATTATATCTATTAAATTTTCTATTGAATTATTGTCTTTTTGTATAATAAGATTTATTATTTTTATATTTTGCAAAGTACCAAAATAATTATTAATAAATTCATAATCATTAATATCTAATATTATACCATAATTATATATCTTATTAACCTTTTTATTATATAATAATGGCATTATTAATATTGGATCTCCGTATTTTTCATATATATTTATGTCGTTATCAAGTAATAGCTTACGTGTATTTTTTCCTCTTACACAATATATTTTATATTGATTTATATTTTTATTTAAATATAAATTATTGATTCCAAAACCCCATATTATAGATTTATTATTTATAATATTACCATTTATGATATAATGATAATCATCATAATGTGTATTTGCTATATCATAATACACATGTTGATATCCCGTTAATTTTTCAAATAAGTAATATGATATAATATCGCCAAAATTACCAGTATTAATATTAGAATTATAATGATAAAATAATTTTGTAATATTGTCTGTTTCATTTCGTTCAAATATATATTCATTATCATTTATTTTTTTAAAAATAAATGATTTATTAATATAATCAATAAATCTTGTGTTTAAATTTAAAGGATCATAATTAATATTTATTTCATTAACATTTTTAAACCAATCATATTGTTTGTCATAATGTTTATTATACTTATAAATATAATTTTTAAAATGGCAAATTTTTTGTTTTTTATAATTAATTATGTCATTAAAATCATATGTGCTATTTGGATTTTCTTTTATGTATAAATATTCAAAATAATTTTTCAATCCAGAATAAAAAAAATGATTCATATTGCATCTAAAAATAGTATTTTCAATACTTTTAAAATTATTTAAGTGGATAAATAAAATTTTGTCTGGAAATTTTTTATAAATACTATTTTTATTTATAATAATTGGATAATCACTATAATGATCATATTTCCCAAATTTAATGAATCCTTTTCTAAAAATATATGTTTCAGCACAAAAATATTGATCATAATCTAATTTATTTAAATCAAATTTTAAATTTAAATTAGCAAATCCATAACAAATATCGATTTTATTTTCAATAAATAAATTATATAAATCTGATAATAATTGATAATCATATAATATAAAATCATTATCCCATCTTAAAATTATGTTATTTTTTGAAATAATGTTTAAGTATTCTTTTTTTTCCCCAAATCAGTTCCGTAATCATGATTATGATTTATAATTTTTACATTATTATATTTTTCTAAATCACATAAATATAAATTTTTATCATTACAATCTGAATCATCATAAATTAAAATTTCATCAATATAATTTACAATACTTTCTATAGAATATTTAATTAATTCACCATTATTTTTTGTAACAACGATTGCAGAAATTAAAAGTTTTTGCATATATATATATATATATATATGCAAAATTAATTAAAATAATAAACTATCATATTCACATTTAATTTTATTTACATTAAAATTATCATAACTAAATTTTTTACAGTATAAACTTTCATCAGTTCTTAAATTATTGTCATTTGTATATTTAATTATATTATCACATAAGTTATTTATGTTATCTTCATAATAACAGTATTTTTTAGGATATAAATCATCTAATTTATATATTTTTAATGCTTTACCATAAATAAAAGGTATTGAACCCGTTGCCATACCTTCAGCTATTGCTTGGTGACTTCCTTCAATATCACTAACAGATAAGATATATCCAATTTTTGCAAACCATAATTCAGGATTTTCACTGTGATTTTCATAAATAACATGATTTTTTAATTCTGAATTATTAATTTTATAATTGAGTTTTTCATAATACTCAATTTCATCATTGTTTTTTGAGGTTCCAGGCCATTCTTTATAATTTTTGCCTAAAACATATAACTTATATTTTTTATTTTTTTTTATAAGATTTTCTATTATATCGATGCCTATATCTAATCTTTTAATTTTAGGTAATATACCCATTATACCAATATTATATTCAGATTCATATTGTTTTTTAATATCAATAAACATATTTGATTTAACATAATTATATATTAATTTCCCTCCATTAAAATGTTTAAATTCATCACATATAGTATTATCGTAATTAATATTATCTATTAAATTTATAGATGGTCTATTCCAATTCATTTTATTACCAATATTATTCCAATGATTTAGTGCACAATATTTATTATAATCAATATAATTTAAGTTTTTAAACAAATCATCATTATTATTTAAATAATATTCCCAATCAAAATTATCATCATTAACATATTTTGATTGTAATAAATGTTTATTTGCTAATTTTTGCATTTCAGGAGCTATAAAGATAATATTATCTACATTATTCCATTTTATTTTATATAAAAAAGATGTAAATAATTCATACCTATGTAATCTAATATATAATTTTTGTGAAGAGTTTTTATTTTTACTATACCATTCTGCATTTGCTTCACACCATTCACAAAATATAATATCTGCCCAATTTAATAATTTTTTTCTTTTTTCTTCATTATTTTGATAAAATAAATCAATTTTGACTTCACATTCATCTTTATATAAATTAATAATTTCTTCAATAAATTTATTATCTAAACTTGTAAATAATATTTTTCTTTTTAACTTTAACAAATTACTATATATATCATCTATTTTTTTTATAATAACATTAGAAGAATATGTTTTTTCAACATATTCTTTTGCTTTTATTTTTTCACTATAATTTTTCATTATTGAGTTCACGATTTCTGCTAATTTTTCAATATTACCTATTGGATATTTATATCCATAATTTTCATTGGTTAATAAATGATTTGACCAATCTGGACCATCTGGTATTATACATGGTTTTGAAAAATATAGAGCTTCTAATAATACAGTAGGTAATCCTTCAGTAAAACTATTCATTATTAATATAGAGCAATCTTTCATTGCTTCTAAACATTCATTGTGTTGTAAAGGTCCCATTGCAATAATATTATCTGACAATGTAACACTATGTGTTTTTTCAATTTCTTCTTTATTTAATCCCGTACCAATTAATACAAATTTATAATTAGGTAATATATTACCTAATTGTATAAATTCTTTACAATTTTTACGAATACTAACATCACCAGCAAATAATATAAATTTATCTAAACTATATCTATTTTTAAAATTATTTTTATAAATATTATTTAATATTGATATATCAATGAAATTAGGTATAAATAATGAATTAATATTTTGTTTTTTACACTCATCAACAAGCCACTCACCAACACATATACAAATATTTGCTTTCGATGCTATATTAAATTGAATATCATTAATTTCTTTTTGCCATTCTTTAAGTTGACCATCTGGTTCATCACATGGTATATAAATATTATGATATGTATGGACCCATAATTTACCTTGTTTTTGGGCTTCTTCACATAATTTAATAAATGTTGGATCAACATTACTATGAAATATATCATGATTATTAATGATTTCTTGTTGTTTTGCTTTAATTTCATTATTACGATAATCATTTCTAATTTGTATATTATATTCTTTTCTCCATTCATTATCATTTTCGTAGCTTGGAAATAATGTTACATCATAACTTGACAATTGATCTATATTTTCAATATATCTTCTTACACCTCCTATATTTTTTCCAGAGTGGGCATATCCTATAGCAATTTTTTTTTTATCCATAATGTATATAAATTAATTATTAAATTATAAATTAATTTAAATTAATTTATAATTTAATAATTAATTTATAGTTATTTGTCTTATATTTTTTAACGTTACTAAATATTAGTTTATCATCATAATTTATATTATAAAAATTAATACTTAAATATTTAAGTATTCTAATAGAAAGTTCATAAAAGAAATAACTTGAAGAATAACTTTCGCCCATAAATAATCTTATTTTTTTATAATTATTAATAAAAAAATCGTACATTTTTATGTGTAATAAATTATCAATTTGTTTAAATTTTAAAATCGCATAATTAATATATTTTGTTAAACCATCATAATTAATTTAACTATCTAATATTAATATATTTTTTAATACTTGTTATTAAATTATTATCATTTTCTAATATTGTATTTTTGAAATTTAATTAGATAATATATTATTTGTTCTCCATGACAGTCAAAAAATATTAAAATATTTTTTTATAAATATATACTAATAATTTATTTAATATTCTAGTGCTACTTTTACCATCACATAAATTTAAACTATTAATGGATTGTTCAATCTTTATATTACATATTTTGCTAATCAATTGATTAGTCCCACCATTTTCTATTAATGTACTTGGTCTTTCTGTATTTGGTCTCAAAGTATAACATGGAACTCCTAATGCAGTTGTCTCTTCCTGTATACCACCACTATCTGTTATTACATATTTTGCATTCGCTTCTAAACAAGTAAATTCTAAATATCCTAGTGGGTCACACAATATTATATTATTCATTTTTTTGAATAATCCTAATTTTTCTAAATTCTTTTTTGTTCTTGGATGAATAGGAAATAATATTTTTTCATTTTCACTTAATTTAATTATATCTTCACTTATTTCTTTTAATTTAATTAAATCATCTACATTTCCTGGTCGATGTAATGTAATTAATACATACTCTTTTTCTACAACACCTAATACTTCATGATATTTTGTTTCTAATGCTTTATCCTTGAATATTATTAAACAATCAATCATTGTATTACCCACTAAATATAAATGACCATTATCAAATCCTTCTTTTTTTAAATTATCTAAACCACTTTGTTCAGTTATAAAATAATAATTAGTTATATAATCTGTTAAAATTCTATTTACTTCTTCAGGCATTGACAAATCACCACTTCTTAAACCAGATTCAATATGAGCAATTTCTATACATAATTTTTTACTTGCCAATGCACCCGCTAATGTACTAGTAACATCTCCAAATACTATAACCAAATCCGGTTTAATTTCTTCAAAATTTTTAATTAATTTATCTCTAATTTCACCTAATTGACCTAATTTTAAACCATTATAATTCATTAATTCTTCAATAACTTTATTTTTATCTTGTAAATATTCTATATTATTTATATATAATGAATTATCTTTATCACCAGCTCTATCTTTAGCAGCTAAATCAAAATGAATATCAGGTTTAGGGAAACCTAATTGATTAAAAAAAACATCACTCATCTTGGCATCAAAATGTTGACCAGTATGAATAAGTGTAAGTTCAAAATCATTTTTTAAAGCTTGAAATACAGGATATGCTTTCATAAAATTTGGTCGTGCTCCAACAATTAAAACAATTTTTTTCATGTATAATTATTAATATAATATATTATATATATATTAATAATGATTTCAATTATAGGTTTAGGTTTTGTTGGTAGTTCTATGTATAAAAGTTTTAATATCAAAGGTTTAAAAGAAAATATATCTTTATTTGGTTATGATAAATATAAAAATGGTGGAATTGGTACTTTTGAAAATTGTTTAAAATCAAATATTATGTTTTTAGCATTACCAACTAAATATAATAACGATCTTGGACAATATGATAAATCAGCTATTTATGAAATTTGTAATCAATTAGAACAAAATTATTACAACGGTGTAATTGTAATAAAATCTACTGTTGAACCAGAAACAACAAATAAATTAGCTGATAAATATCCAACTTTACATTTTATTCATAATCCAGAATTTTTAACAGCTAGAACCGCCTTTGAAGATTTTCATAATCAAAAACATATCGTTTTAGGTAAAGCAACAAATTGTCCAGAAGAAAAATTTGTTTTAGTAAAAAGTTTTTATCAACAATATTATCCAGATGCTGAAATATCATTATGTACATCTTTAGAATCTGAATCCATGAAAATTTTTTGTAATTGTTTTTATTCTGTTAAAGTTCAGTTTTTTACAGAAATGTATTTAACATGTCAAAATAATGGTTGTGATTATAATTTAATTAAAAATATGATGATAAAAAATAATTGGATAAATCCAATGCACACAACTATACCTGGTCCAGATGGTCAAATATCATATGGTGGTCTATGTTTTCCAAAAGATACTAATGCATTATTAAAATATATGGAAAAATTAAATTCACCAAATGAAGTATTAAAGGCAACAATTACTGAAAGAAATAAAATGAGACAAGATCATGATAATGTTGAATAAGCATTTTCGTTTTATAATAAATAAATATATATATTTATTTAGAATGAATAAAGATAATTTAAATTTACCAGAACATATATTTAATATTATTCAAAATTATAAAAAACCAAAATTATATAATCAAATTCCTATCATATATCGTTATAAAATTAACTTTATTATATTAGATATGTCTTATATATCTGTTATTAATGGTTTAGTAAATAATGAAATTACCATTATGATATATTTAACAAATAAATATGATGTATTTTATAATGATGTATTAATAAATGATTGTGTTTTTAATAATTTATTAGACATAGATAAATTAAATGAAAAAATAAAAAAAAGAATTAGTATTTCTGATAAATTATGTTTTTATTTGGGTTTTCTTGGTATTTTAAAACCAACAAATAATTATTTAACAACATTTTATAGATCAGTAAATACATATACAGATGGATTATTCAATAAAATTCACGGTCATAAAATTTATTCCCATAATTTTTCAAAAAACATATGGATTTCAAATATGATAAGTATTCAAACTGATATTGGATATTTTATGATTAAAAATAATATTATTAATTTTTTTAATGATGATGGTACACTAAATTATTACAATAATAATTCAATGATTATACCTAAAAAAATATTTATAAAAAAAAATTTTATACATTTAATTGACTTTAATGCAATTGACAATTTTATGGATTTATCAAAATATGATGAATATTATAAAATATGTATTGTTGGAAATTTAGGTTTATATTCTGACTATAACTTTTTATTACCTATTATATATAATTTACAAAAAGAAACATTTAAAAAAGTTAAGTTATTCATTATGAGTAATATGAACAATATCAATAATAATGATAATGATAATGATATAATAGAAAAAATATATTTGGAAAAAAGTAAATATTTATATTTTATATCAAAATGTGATATTCTTATTAATACATATAATGAAAATTTTATTATATACTCACAAAATAATAAACTATTTGATTGTATATCAGTTAATGTACCTATTATAATGCCACATTCTATTTTTGCATATGATACTATTGGTTATGATTATAAATATTATTATTCCATTAAAAATAGAGAAAATGATATTTATAAAATTTTAAAAGATGATATATTAAATGGTCATATTAATTTTAAATATAATATTAATATAAATGATTATAATAATGATGTTATAAATTCATATGATAATCAATTTTATGATATAATTTGTGATTTTATTAGACAACATATTCATATTGAAATTAAAAATGATAATGAACATAAACTTTATAAATTATTTTTAGAACTAAAATTTAGTTGTGAAATTTATCAAGATAATATTAAAAGTGATCTTATTGATATATTTTTAAAAAATGATAATATTATTATTAATATATTTTTAAAAAATAATAATAAATATTTAAAAACTATTACATCATATTTAGATGATGATATATATACAATAAATCAACAAATTTTTAATGTAATTTATAATAATACAATAGATGAAAATGAAAATATTATCTAGACTAATCCACTAATGCCATCAATAAAATTAACTGTTATATCCCATCCTAAATCTTTTAATTTTTGATTACTTATATAATAACGTTGATCATTAAATGGTCTATCTTCTATATATTCTATCCATTCATCATAATTTTCTATATTTTTAATTTTTTTTATTAGAATTTTTGCTACTTCTAATACTGAATATTCCATTCCTTCATCACAACCTATATTATATATCTCACCAATTTTGCCTTTTAATAATATAGTTTCAAATGCAGTTGCTGTATCATATGCATGTAAAAATGCTCTAATACATGATCCATTACCTTGTATTGTTACTTTTTTATCTTCTTTTAATAATTTAATAAATCTAGGAATTAGTTTTTCGGGGTATTGATTAGGACCATAAACATTATTACCTCTAGTTATTATAATTGGCATTTTAAATGAATGATTATATGATTGTGCTACTAATTCTGCACCTGCTTTAGTGGCAGCATATGGATTTGTTGGACATAATATTGAATGTTCCGTTTTATGTTTTTCATCTACACTTAACATACTTTCACCATATACTTCATC
>JACCDO010537395.1_pt1 | contig 12759 bp, 9 predicted proteins | sample 7446101 | NCBI WGS metagenome assembly JACCDO01 (sample SAMN15323440, study PRJNA562643) | freshwater metagenome | isolation source: river surface water | place: USA:Blue River Watershed | collected 2017-08-16
ATTTTAACGTATCAAAAAATAACAAGAACAAAAATTCTGCAAAGGGGAAAAATTGCACAAAATTGAGGAAATGTGGCTCTTTGTGCGAAGAATATGACTCCTCGTGCGAGTTTTTCCAGTTTTTGCATAATTTTTACATTTTCTGACAACTACATTAAACTATTGAAAATATGAGATGTATCTAAAAAAATCGATTGTAAATTAGTCGGGAGCACAACGCTGCGAGGCCCCGTTTTTTGCAGAAATTTCATAATTTGTGCGTTTTATAACTATACATTATTTAATGATTAAATGTAATATCTCTGAAATATAAGAATATCAATAAAATATCTGTTTAATGTTGGTTATCTAAAAAATATGCAAGCTCGCAAATTGGCTCCCACAATATTTTTGGCGCTTTATTTAAAAATCATTGTTAAATATTGTGTCTAATAAATTATTTTTATAATAAGTCATGAAAATTACTTGCCAAAAGTTTTTCTGCATGGAATGCTAAATTGCATAATTTTAGCAAAAAAATAGTCTCGCAAAAGACAGCTCTCGCATAAGAGTCTTCTTCGCCGGAAAAAGAGACTGCCAAAAGAAGTTTTTATTCAATATATATAATATTATCAAATAAATATACGATAAAAATACGTTAAATAAACGATAAAATATACAGTATAATTTAAATCGTTTGTGTCGCAAAATGGCTCCCAATATTTTTGTAAAGGAATTTCTTGGAAGAAACGAATATAAAATATTATTCATAAATATGAATAATATGTCTTATTATAAATGCCTTCGATGTAATTATAAAACATGTAGATATAATGATATGAAAAAACATTTGAGTAGAAAAATAAAATGTATTCAAGATATTGAGTTGCATAAATATAGTGATGATTTTGTGAATGAACAATCTTTATTACTAAAATATAAAGAGAACGGAGATATTGAAAAGAAACCAGTTATTAAAAATAATAAAATAAAATGCAATAATTGTAATATAAGTTTTACAAAAAAATCAAATTTAGTACGTCATCTAAAAAAGTGTGTGATTGAAGAGGTTCCGATATCAACTGAACAACAACAACCACATAGTAATCATATTGAAAACCACATTGAATCACAATATAATATTGCAAATCAACATAATATTTCGACAACGAATAATGTTATTATTGTTAATTCAAATAATCTTTGTTCATTCAATGAAAAGTGGACAATAGAACATATTGACGAGTACCTCAGAAATAATATTTTCTTATCAGGAACAAAATACACTGATTTATTGGACGAAATACTTAAAAATAAGAATAATTTGAATGTTATTATTGATAAGGATAGTAATTATGGCCTTGTTTATAAGAATGAAGATGAACTCTATGTGAATATGAAAGTGAAAGAGATTATTGAAAAATCAATGGAAAAATTATATGAACAGTTAAATGATTTATATTTGTCTATTGGAAGCGAAAATAAAATGAAAGTCAATACAAATATTATTGAGAATGAAAAGAAAATAATAGATGATAAATATAATAACTTTTGTAATAATAATAATAATACAAAAAGTTTTGTCGAAAATTTATTGGCCAGTATATATGAAAAGAGAAAAGATGAAGCAATTGTTATTGCAGATGATATATTGCAAACTAAAAAAATCGGTTATTAGAAAAAATTACTTAAAAAGGAAAATATAATATATTTTATATTATATATCTAAATATGTCTTATTATGAATGTAAAAAATGTTTTTTCCAAACAAAACAAAAAATTGGAATGATACGTCATTTGAACAAGAAAAATAAATGTGTTAAAAATATTTTTTCCTATAAATATTCGGATGATGAACTTTATCATAATTCTCTAATTATGATTAGACCAAATAATGATAACAAAAATATAAATATAAATGAGAATGACTGCGATACTTATTGCAAATTATGTGCAAAAAATTTTTCAACAAAGGGTAATTTAACGAAACATTTAAAGAAGGATATATGTATAAAACCTTTTGAAGCTGTTGGAAAAACAAAATTAGAAAATCATGAATTAGTTCCATTTGATAATAACTGGGACACATCAAAAATATTAGATGAAGAGAAGAAATATTTAATATGTTATTCCACAACAAAGTATTCTGAATTATTAAAATATATTTTGAAAAATGAAAATAATTTAAATGTTATTATTGAGGATGAAACAGAGACTGGGATTATTTATAAGAATAGAATTGATTGTTATGTAACGATGACTAAGGCGGAGATTATTGACCAAGTGATATTTAAATTAAATCATCAGATAAATATTATTTGCGCGGAGGTTGAAAAGAATAATGAGATTTTCTTATTAAATGAAAAAATAATAAAGGAGCGCGAATATATTAATAAACGTTATGATGATTATTTGAAAAATATTCAGATTAAAGTTGAAGTATCAAATATAATATGTGAAATATTAAATTATCGGAAAGATACAGCAATAAAGATAATGAATAATATTATTTATTCAGATGACTCGATGATTGAAAATAAATCCGGATTTTAATTGGTAAAAATGGAAAAATAAATCGAAATGAAGAGTAGTGATAATGCCTGAAATAAATGAGGTTCGCAAATATGCCGATTTTATTTTGAAAAAATGCAAAGATAAGAATATTTTGGAAATAAAAATAGTGAAAGGTCGATATAAGAAACATGGACCATTTGATAATTATAAAGAATTAGTGAGAGAGCTTCCACTAAAATTATTAGATGTAAAGACGAAGGGTAAATTTCTTTATATTAAGCTGGAAAAGGGATTTTATATATTAAGTACCCTTGGATTATCAGGGGGATGGAATTTCTATAATTCAAAAACAAAACGTAATGAATTCTCCGAAAGTTTTAATAATTATTTAGACGGACCAATGAAAGAACGATATAAAAAACATTCACTTGAGCATCGAAATATTGAATTCCGAATGAGAGGTGGAACGCTTTATTTTTATGATATGATGTCTTTCGGAACGATGAAAGTGATAAGGGGGGATGATGAATTGGAGAAGAAGTTGGCAACAATTGGCCCTGATATTATGGATAGTGGTACAACCTTTGATGTATTTAAAGAGAGAATTCAAATGTCAAAACGCGAAATTGGACTGGCATTAATGAATCAACGATTAATATCGGGGATAGGCAATTATTTAAGGGCAGATATATTATGGATGAGTAGAATATCACCATTTCGTTTGGTAGGAAGGTTATCTGATAAAGAACTTCGCGAAATTTATAAAAATGCGCGAATATTAACCTGGGGAGAATACGATAGGAAAAAAATAGCGAAAGGTAATAAATTGCCAATAAATTATGGGCGCGATTTTTTTGTATATAGAGAGGATAAAGATATTTATGGAAATCCCGTAAAAAAAGAGGAATTATACGAAGGGTCTCAGAAAAGATTTATTTATTGGGTACCTACTCTGCAAACCAATTAACACCATTCTTTTTAATATTATTCATATATCGCAAGAATATCTCAATATTATTACAAATAAAATCGATTCTCATTTTATTGTCAAATGGATACATTCCTAATTTCTCTCTAATCTCTAATAATTGAGGTGCGTGAAAATTTCCACAAGTTCGTCCTTTGATTATTTTTCTCTTCGATTTCGTTCCAAATTTTGTTAATACGTCTAATTCTAATGATTTATCAACTATTTTGAATTTTTTTGTTCCTTCAAATTCTACAATGCCATAAATATTATTAAATTTTTTACCCGTATTATTATGTTCATTCGAAAAATGCAATGATTTTATTTTATAAATTAACTCAGGGGACATTTTAATGAAACGAATATCCGAAATATTTGGATGACTGTTATTTTGGTCAATTGAATCGATAACATAATAGTTTTTATCGATAACAAATGCAACATACATTTTCAACTTCTCTTTTGCCTTATCTGGATTAATATATTTATAATAATTTATTAAGACTCCTATATGATTTAGGTAGTTAATTATATTGTCGATAGAAATATTCTGCGCCTCATTTTTTTTTACTTTAATTTTTACTCCGCCATTCTGATTTGTTTTATCAATATCAGCTAAATATTTTTGCAAACTATTTCTAACAAATAATACTTGTTCATCAAATAATAATTTACTATATATAGTTCCAATAATAGCATACATATATGCATTATGGTCTTTTGTTTTATCTGTATTTAGAATATTTATATGAAGTTTATATTTATCATTTATTTCATCAACTATTTTATTAAATAATAGCGATTCATTCTCGATATTTTTCTGAATGTTAACACTCTTATTTTCATTTTCATAAACAATATCGAGTGCATCTATGTCAACATATTGTGGTTTATTTGTGCTAGGATACTCTCTATATTCTAATGGAATATCGTCTCTTTGAATATCAAAAGGTTGGAAAATATAGTAATCACCTCTATAAATTAAATATCCCTTTCTGCTAAATTTATCATATAAAAATTCGTTTTTATTATTTACAATTTGATTTAGAGCATCATAAATGAATAGCTCACTAATTTTTGGCATATTCTCCTTTACGTAATTTTCAATAATGGACAGCGGATAAATAATATCACTTCGATACATCTTTTTAATATATTTTTTTGCCATATCAATATCCTTCGATGCAAAACGAATATTATAAGTATCTGTATTCACAGGATATTTAACTCGCGGATTAGGCATCCAATTACATTGATAATTGCAATTTGAGTTATAATCACACATTTGTGAGTATGGTACATCAGCAATCGGTATATTTAAAACCTGGCCACTCGCTGTTATATGTTTAACCTTTTTATTCTCAGATATGATATTTGCATTACGAAATAATAAACAGTCGACCGCAGATTCTTTCATTATTCTCGATATTTTTTTGATAATAATATCTTTATTCTCACCAATTCTATAATTTTTAATATCAATCGACTCTCTCTCCCCGATTTTTTTATCCATTTTCTTTGATATAACAGATGCGTACTGGAAAATTTCGCAATTTCTCTCCTCTTCTGGTAATTCTATATGTGAATTACGACGAATTCCACGGCCAATAATCTGTTCGTGAAGAGATAAATTATACCAAGGTTCTAAAATATGAATTTGACGTATTCTTTTAAAATCAAGGCCTTCACTCACTGTTTTTGTACCGATAAAAACTTTAATCTCTTCGCCATATTTATTATTATTGCTTGAAAACTTTTTAAGGGCATCCTCTTTTCTAATTTTAATAATATCGCTCGATTTTCCAAAGAACAGTATATATTTAGCCTGTTTAAAAACGTGAAAATTCGCTGATGTTGGAAGATGCTCTTTGTAAGATGCCTCCTTCCCACATAAATAACAGATAGGCGGGCGTTTACCACCTTTCCTTAATTTATTCGCTTCATAATCTAATAATCTCTCCTCGCCCTCTATACAATCGCGTTTAAATCCATTCTGTTCTAACATAAGAGCAAAAGGCAAGGTTCCTTGTGGAATATATTGTGAATAAACGAATACTAATCCCTTCGCATTTTTAATCTCCTCTAAAATTTTCGCAAATTTTGCCGAATAATGAGATAAATATCGCTGGTCAGCAAATGGTGCCTCTTCAACAGTGTCCTTATTGAATATTGCATGGGATTGATATTTATATTTAATAACTTTCTTTTGGCCAATTATTTTGGTGGTTTTATAATACCCTCCGTATCCATTATCATAATCAGCGTTTATACTATTGTTTCCAATAGAACCAATATATTTTATTTCATCGCTATTTAAAGTAATATTATAATTATTTTTATTTTCGTCATTTTTATTATAACTATTGTCCTTTTTGTTAATTGACACTGGAAAAACAATATTTGATATTTGTGATAATTGTCTTAATGCGCGAACTCCACTACTCTTATTAATATTTTCGATTGATTCATCGGATTCTTGCTCTTCATCGGTCTCTTCTTCGTTCACATTATCAATAATATTATTTTCAATCTGAAGTATTTTTTTTTTCATATGATCTAAGTAAGTATTTGCTTGAACATTTTTCATATCACATAATAAAATTTTCGTATATTTAAGTTTTTTAGCCTCTTCGATTTTCATACCACTTATAAAATAATCAAATTTTGGTATAATCGCATCACGTGGATAAATACGTAATGGAAAAGAGTCTGGTTTTTCAGAACGAATATAAGATACATACCCTTTAAATGCTTCACGCAATTTTTTTTCGGCACCATCTTTTAATGTTCCATCTTTTAAATTAAATATATCTGACTTATCCATCGTTTTACGCCCATCATTTAATAATAATAAATTTATATAGAAGATAATTTCATCGGGTCTATCAAACATTGGCGTTGCACTCATTAAAATTAATTTTACATTCTTTGCGTATTTGATAATACAGTATAATATTGGCTGAATATTTTTCGTTAAATCGTCTGTTTTTGTTGTTTTGATATTTTGAATTTCGTCAATAATAATAACTCTGTCATCAAATTCCTTGGAGATAAATTTTTTAATCTGTTCATTTATATTCTCCTCTTCACCCTTCCATCCACCAGTGTTATTCATAATTTCATTGGCAAATGATGTATATCCCATAAACTGATAATACGATTTAATGTTTTTAATAATTTCCCTCTCCCTCTGACTGTGTGTTAAATGTTTATATTCTGGACCTAATTCATACTCCTTCCCTGTACATTGAACATTATCATCCGGATTCATTTTACGCAATTCCTGTTTATAATCGTATATCTCATTTTCAAAATTTTTTTTCAAAGTTGATAAGACTAATATTTTTTTATTGATGTTTTTTAGTGTTTTTTTAAATCCTTCCGCGATAGATATTGCAGTACATGTATTATGTGTAACAGTGAAATCCTCTATTAAATAACGGCAATTTCCGTCCAACATAAATCCGTAATAATCATCTTTGCCAACATATTTTACATTAATTTCGGTTATTAATTGATTAGTGGATTGATTATCTGATTTATTTTTATTTAAAAAATCTAGATTTATTTTTACAGGTATTTCATTTATCTCTCTTCCAATCACGTGAATTTTAATGTTTTTGTAATATTTTTTAGCATATGAATAAAATCCCAAACTTTGTGCAACATATATAATATCATTTATTAGATTTTGATTATTATTATTATTATCATCACATTGGAACTTTAAATTAGTTGTATCAATAATACCGGCTAATAATTTTAATCTATTCTCTCGAGAATTATATTTATAAATATCAGGGATTGAAATGAAAGGGGTTTTATTAAGGGATGTTCCAAAAATATATGGGTCTATATCAACATATTTTTCAGGAAATTCAACAGGTACTCTATAACCTCTTAATCTTCTCTTTTCAGCCTTCGGTAGATTTAAATAATCTTTTATGGCTATCTCTAAAACTCGTCCCTCATCATTTTCTGTTTTTAAACATAAAATATGTTCAGAGTTAACAGTATATTTTTTGCCAAATGATGGAATAACATCGTACATTTTATCAACACCTCTGGCCAAAGATAAAACTTTTCGCGAAGATGAATCATCACCCATTAAAAGGTCCCCTATTTGAATATCTTCAACTTTTTTTATGGTTCCGTCGTGAAGAATAATATTTGTTCCCTTTGCATGGCATTTACCCGTTCCAGTCATATGATATACTAATATACCGTTATAAGGGGTATCTGGTGAAATATAATTTTTAAGAAAATTTTGATGAGGTTCCAATTCTTTAACATATTTACTCTTTTTCTCTTTGATATCTAATTTTTTAGGTTCAACTTCATTTTCACGAAATTCTTTTTTTAAATATATTTTTTCATAAAAATCTTCATCGGTTATTTCCGGATAAAACATAAAAGATGATTTGCTCATTTTTTTATATAGTTCTATTATTTGTATAGAAATAAATTATATTTAAAAACGTTTTAATTAAAATTATTTAGAATATGAATCTTGAAAATATAGATAAAAAAAATATAATTTGCATAAATTGTGGTAAAAAGGGACACTTTTCAAAGAAATGCATTCAACCTATAACAAGTATTGGAATTATATGCATTCAGTACGAGAATATCAATATAAACACAATTATAAAATATTTGAAACAATTACAGAATAATATTTCGTTATCAAATTATGAAGTAGAGGATATTCTTCATATAAGAAATATTTTATCGGAAAATAATATGAAAGATAATAATTTTCAGGAATCAATAAAATATTTAATGATAAGGAGGAGAAACAGTTTGAATTATGTGGAATTTATTAGAGGAAAATATGATTTAGAAGATCTGGAATATCTAAGAAATATTGCAAATTTTTTGACAATAAAGGAGAAGGAGGATATTTTAAATTATGATTTTGAATATTTATGGAATAATTTTTGGGGGGATAATTATGGAATAAACAATAATGAATTTTTGGATTCTAAGTATAAATATGAAACTTTGAAAAATGGATTCTATTTTAAGAAGAATGAAATAAATATTTATATTAATTTGGATATTTTATTTAATGATTCTGAAAATAAATATATTGAGCCGGAATGGGGATTTCCAAAAGGGAGGCGGAATTTAAAGGAGAAAAATATAGAGTGTGCAAAGAGAGAGTTTGAAGAGGAGACGAATATAAATGAGGCTTTATATAATATTTTAAATTTATCACCTATAGAGGAGATATTTTTAGCATCAAATAATATTAAATATAAGCATATATATTATATTGCGCAAAGTATTTCTGATATAAATTTGAAAATAGATAAAGACAATAAAAGTCAAATGATTGAGATAAGTGATTTAAAATGGTTTTCATTTAATGAATCATATGAGAAAATACGACCTTATAATATTGAGAGAAAATATATTTTATTAAATATGCATAATATTTTTAAATATATATTTCAAACATTTATGAAAGAATCTGAAAAGATTATCTAAATATTGCATTTATGAATAATAATAATAAAAAGATAAATAGGATAATATAAAGTATTTTTTGTATACCGTGTATATTATTTGTATTCTGATTCGAGAATCCTTCAATAATATTACTGTTGCTGTTATCGGCATCTAGTTCTATTTTTTTTTTATATATATCTTCGTATTTTTTAATAACTACGTCATAAGATAATATTTTTTTACCTGTTTCTCCATTAACCATATTGTGCATATCTATCACCCATTCACTTAATTTTCTTCTACTTGATAAATAATTATCAATTGGATGTTCTTTTAAATGTCTAATATAATTTTTTTTACATATTGAACAAGGAATTACGTTCTGAAAACTTGTATAAAAATTTTTATAATTAACTTTATCTTGTTCTGTAGGTTTCAATGGATAATTAAATGAAATTGTATGTAAAGATAACCAAAAAGGGGGTCCCCATATATTTTGATTCATATCTATATGATATATATAAGAAAATATTGAAAAATAAATTGAAAAATAAATTGAAAAATAAATTGAAAAATAAATTGAAAAATAAATTGAAAAATAAAAAATAAATAAAGAATAAATAAAAAAATAAAGAATAAAAATAAATAAAGAATAAATAAAAAAATAAAGAATAAAAATAAATAAAGAATAAAAAAAATCTTACTCAAGAATATATTAAATGGATACAAAAGGTATGAAAAGTTTAGGAAAAGGTATTTCCGGCTCTTTAAGTTGCATGGATAATATTTATGTTAAAGTTGTTATTTATGTTGTTTTAATTCTTTACTCATCAACAATTTTTGAAAATATCAATATGTATGTTGGTTCATTACATAAATACTCTTTTGTAAAAATTATTGTCTTATTATTAATTGTCGCTTTAAGTATGAAATGTCCAACTATGGGTATTTTATTAGCAATATCTTATGTAATATCTATTATTTATGAAAAACATGGAGAAAGACCTCTTGATTTACTAAGACGTGAGGGATTTAGTGATGACGATGAAGACAGAGGACGCGATGATGATAAAAGACGTGATGATGATGAAGACAGAGGACGTGATGATAATGAAGACAGAGGTGTTGAAAGATTTATTCCAACTGCATCAGGAGATGAATTTTCTATGAATTCTAATAATGATAGTGGATATTGTCCTCCTAATTTAGTATCTGAATCATTAAGCGACCCTTGCACACCAGTTGCAACATTTAAAGGTGAATTAAATGCTCAGGGATTAAATGAAATTAGTGGTTTTGATGATTTTGTTACAGGTGCACCTTTATAAAGAAATAAAAGTATTTAAAAAATAAAACTGTATTTATATTTAGTAATGTCATTATTAAATATAACAATAGAGCCCGAAATAAGGGAGATAAATAATAATTATTTAGTAAATATTTTTTTGCCAAAAAATTTTATAAATTTTACTTTCGAAATTTTTGGAGATAAGGGATATTTTAATTCAGGAAATATAGAGTTTACATCGGGAAACTCAATTTTATCATTCTTTATTGATAAAATACAAATATTATTTCTTGATATTAAGGAAAATAATTTAAAATTAAGACAGCAATATTTTTTGGAAATGAAAAAATATTTAATTACAAATGATACAATAGTAAAAAAAAATATTAAAATAAATATTTCTAAAAAAAGTATAGAAGAGAATAATGATGAAAATTCATTAAATAATTTAGATAGTATATGGAATGAAGATGATGAAGATGATGACGAAGAAGAGGAGGAGGATGAGGATGAATCTGATGAAGAGGAGGAGGAGGTAAAGGATTAAACTTATGCAAAATTATTTAGAGCAACGCGTATTTTAAATGCCGTATTAAACAACAATTAATCTACGAGCGCATTACAAACTAAATTCTATATAATGGGTTTCCTATCTGCTTACTTTGTGGTAGATAAGCAAATTCCCACCTAATGTTATTTCTTTTACTACCTTGAAGAAACAACTATTTATGGCTGATGAAAAGATAAAGCATTCGCTGTCCTCAAAGAGTAATTATCTTTATTTATTTAACTGAAAGTTTCATAAGAAAGCCATATTCCTCCACTTTCATATTATATAGTATAATAATCTTTATATTGTTTTAACTCGGCAATTAAATTGTGCGTTGCTCTAATAATTTTTTTGCTTGATTAACTGATAATTTGTGTTCATCTACCTTTTCATAAAATTTTCTTTTTTTTAATTTTTCAGCAGTAGAATTATTTTTATTTGTTGAAATAGTTAAATTTTCAGATATAATATTTTGATTAATTTTTCCTGTTTGATTATTGACGCTATTTTTTATTAAATTAATAGAAAGATTATTTTCAGATAGATTATTACCTCTATTTGTCATTAAATTTGTGGTTCGGTTATTAGCCATTAAATTTACAGATTGGTTATTACCTTTGTTGTTAGCCATTAAATTTGCAGATTGATTATTACGTCTGTTGTTAGCCATTAAATTCACGGATTGGTTATTACCTCTGTTGTTAGCCATTAAATTCACAGATTGATTATTACCTCTATTGTTAGCCATTAAATTCACGGATTGGTTATTAGCCATTAAATTCACAGATTGATTATTACCTCTATTGTTAGCCATTAAATTCACGGATTGGTTATTACCTCTGTTATTAGCCATTAAATTCACAGATTGGTTATTACCTCTGTTATTAGCCATTAAATTCACGGATTGATTATTGGATTTTTCAACATTTTCCAATGAAACATTTTTTTGAATCATATTAAAGATAGATTGTTTATCTTTATTTATCTCTTCCATCTTCTCTTCGGTAAAGTTTTTCAAATTTTTATCTTCTGCTATAATTTCATTTGTTAAGTTAAGGAATGATGAATTTTCTTTAATAGAATTTTTTAATTGATTTAATAATTTTATAGTATTCGATTTATTCAAATCGGTTGATTTATAAAATATAACTAATAAGTTATATAATTTTCGAATGATATCTTTTAATTTTTTAATCTCATGTGAGCTCATCTCTTCCAATTTTTTCTTTTCTAAATTAAAATTTTTAATTTTATTATCTAGATTAACTGTTTCCTTTTCTAATTTATTGATTATTTTATAAACCATATTTTTAAGAGAAACTGGAATATTCATCTTCTCTATACTATTTTTATTTGATGAAGTTATCTCTTTAATATTATTATTCATTCCGGGCATATTCATATTATTTCTAAGATTATTTTGAATGTTATTTCGAATATTGTTTTGAACAACAGTAATATTATTAATAATATTTTTACTAGAATTATTAACTCCTAATAAAAAATCATTAGAATTAGAATTATTTTTATTTTGTTCCATATTATATAATTTAAATATATATTTTTTTTTACTAATTATATGTATTATTTACAGGTATTATTTACAGGATTTCCATTTATATTTGATTTCTCAGTACTCATTCCATTATCACCAGGTATTACACAGTACTTTTGTGGCGGAGTCAATCCATATACAGGGTCTTGAGGGGTAATTTCATTACTTGGATCACCGACAAGTCGCAAAGATTCATCTTTCAAAACAGGATTAAAATTATTTGTATTTTTAAAATAATTGTACCATTTATTTAAATTATTATCCGGAACGAATAAATACATTAATGTTCCTTGAATACCATACTGTGCACAATCTTGAAAAGACGGATTGTATAATCCACTCTTTACTTGTGTTTTTACATCATTCGTTTCTGTTGGCAAAGTATAATAAAATGACATATTACTTTTACTTGTAGTAACAAGTGTATTTTTATTATTATCTAGTGATAAACC
>JACCDO011907622.1_pt1 | contig 12759 bp, 18 predicted proteins | sample 7446101 | NCBI WGS metagenome assembly JACCDO01 (sample SAMN15323440, study PRJNA562643) | freshwater metagenome | isolation source: river surface water | place: USA:Blue River Watershed | collected 2017-08-16
ACTTGTCTGCCAAATCGCAGATCTCTTTGATTAATCCTACGTCTCCGTCCATACTGTATACACTTTCAAATACAATGCAAGGAGTTTGACCTGTTAATTTTACTGAGCACAGTATATCCTCTAGGTGTTGTAGATCATTGTGTTTGAACACAGTCTTAGGAGCACGACTGTGAGTCATACCTACAATAAGACTGTTATGATTGTTCTCATCGCTGATAAAGTGTATGTCTGGAATGATCTTGCTCAGAGCAATCAACGTCCATTCGTTAGCAACATAAGCAGAGCTAAACAACAAGGCACTGGCTTTATTATGCAACTTGGCCAGCTCGTGCTCAAGGGCAACGTGATAGTGACTGGTACCTCCGATGTTGCGTGTACCTCCAGAACCCGCACCAGTCATATCTAGTGCGGTGTGCATGGCATCTAATACCACTTTGCTTTGTCCCATACCTAGGTAATCGTTACTGCACCAATTAACGATATTTTTAATAGCGTAGGGTCCGTACCAAATAGCGTTAGGAAATTTGCCGTTTTCACGTAAAATGTCGTTAAACACACGGTACTTACCGTTGTTTTTCATATCTTTTATTAGCTGTTTAAAGGGTTCTTTGTTGATCATAGTAAGCGTATTTAACGCTAAATATTAGACTGAGGATTTTATTATGGCAGATATTGTACAGCTAGACGTGCCCCTATTCATTCGTTTATTAGAGCTTGCTCGTGAAGATGTTAAACAAGATGCAGACCTGCACGATGTTGCAGAGATTGTTATTAAGATGAGTGCCCATGGTCCTGTTACTATGGCAGACTATGACAAAATTGTAGGTTTTATGCAGAGTCAAGGTAAACCTGCTCAGGAAGACGGTCAACATGCCCCAGACGAGATGCGTAGACTTAGACAAATTGTAGACCTAGCAGACAGCGGAGAACCTACAGATTATTCTAATACTCCTAAAGAAGAGTATGCCGGAATAGACGCAGTTACAAATGCAGCAGGCGGCGGATGGATGGAACCTAAACACCCAGACGACATTAGGGGTAACAGTTTTAAAATCTACCGCGGGAGTAACTAATGGCCACAATTAATTACTGGGGACTGGCTGGCAAAGGTGATGTAACTATTAATCTAACAGCAACCGTCGATCAGCTTATCACGGCAATCGCTGCGGATGAAGGGTTGAGTACAGAATATTATACAGTTAGTCGATTGTTAGATCCTAGTAAAAGCAGTATCCCGTATGGAGACAGCTCTACAACACTAACGCAAATGGGCATAACAGACGGCGATGTTATATTGTGTACTACTAATCAATACGGCAGCAAACAAGAACGACAGGTTGAAAAATTAAACATTGCCGCAGTTAAACGTGCCAACACTAGTAGAACAAGTACATTAACAATTGATAACCTGCCAACAAAATATACAGACAACAGCGTTACAGATAACCCAAATGTTGGTGGTCTTGTAGAAGGCAGACCTTGGAGCTAACCTGTGCCAATCCTACATCCTAACAGCACTACATATCAACACCCTTGGGAACCTAACCTTGCTGACCTTCACGTGGCAATGGACTACGACCAGTACGGTCAACCTATAGTTAGAACGAATCTCAGCAACGTTGATACTACTAGCAATGATAGATTAAAAGTAAGTCAAAAGCAAATATCGTTTTACAACACATCATTGTACGACCTAGGTACAGACGTTTGGGACTATTCAACTACACTTGGCGCAACCGCAACACATGATTTTAATAAACAAGCCTGTGTGCTATCTAGTTCAGCTACAGCTAACTCAGAAGTTGTTAGACAAACTAAACGAGTAATGAACTATGTTCCAGGTCGTCCTGTAGAGTTTAGTTTAGCATTCCAAGTACAACAAGCAACAGGCGCAAGAACTCGTGTTGGTGTGTTTGATACCATGAACGGTATCTACTTTGAAAAAGATGAAGACAACATGTTCTGGTGTGTGATCCGTAGTTCAGGCACAGGCTCAGTAGTTGAAAATCGTGTAAGCAGAGACAACTGGAATGGCGACAAACTAGATGGTACTGGTCCTAGTGGCATTACGGTACCTCCGGGAAAGATTCAAATGATTAAGTTTGAATATGAATGGTACGGTGCCGGTTCAGTACACATTAGTTTCATTATTGACGATCACAAACATACTGTTCATACATTCTATACAGCAAACAGAGAAACAACATCTTGGGCCGCTACTCCATTCTTTCCAGCAAGGATGGAGATTAAAAATATCTCCGCTACTGCTGAAAGTTATTTGACAGTTTATTCTACTAGTTTTGCTATGGAAGCAACTTCAACAATACTAGGGGTTCCTAAGGTTACAGGTATCCCATTACCTGGCCTAAACTTAGCCACAGCATTTACCTATGTGCCCACAGTGAGTATTAGATTAAAATCCGATCAGTTAAATGCAGTAGCATTCCTTGAGGAAGTACAGGCATTTACAGTAGATAACAGTTTTCTAACATTTAGAATCTACAAGAACGCAACACTATCAAACGGTGGCACACTAACTTGGACAGACCATATGACCGCCGGCAGTTCCGTCCAGATTAACACTAATGCTACGGCATTTACTGGCGGCGAAGTAGTTGCTCTAGGTGTTGTACCACTAAACGGTAGACCCTATATGTTAGATGGCAACACTGGTGTATTTCAAATTGGTAGAACTAACATGGGAACAGTTAGTGATGTTTTCACACTAGCCCTGTCACCAGCAAAGAATAACGTAACAGCGTTGGGAACACTACGCTGGCGAGAACAGAGATAAGGAATTATTATGAGCGAACAAGAACTAATTTGTAACCATTGTAAACACCCGGCACATTGTGGACATGGGTGTTCAGACGACACTTGCGATCATTGCTCGGAATGTGCATGTGACCGTTGTCAAGCAGAAGAAGATAAGCAACTAGAACGCGGATACAATTAAATGATTAGGCTAACTGATAATCAGTTAGATCCTAACGGCTATTGGGATAAGCCTGTTGAAAAGATCGTGTTTATTCCTACAGCAGAAGACGTTGCACTATTTGATCAAAATGGTTACGATCTAACTGACCTAGAAAAACATTACGCATACAGCAATTGGTCCAAGCCTAAGAAGCACAGAGAACATCGTGTTGCTCTTAAACAGCCTTGGTTTGTACAAGATTATCAAATCGAAGGAGCAGTTCTAAACCATAGTTTGTTATTCGAACGCAAAGGTTATACGGGATCAGCATTAGCAGAACTAAAAGTTTGGGCAAAAGCCCTTCCGCTAGTAAACAAAGTCATTGCTCTGCGTCCTAAATGGGGATTAGACTTTTCTATGGATTGGGTAGATAAAGACGGTAATGCGTTTGAAGTTTTACATTGGGAATGGGATAGCTTTAACTACGAAGAAGTTGAACATGTCCGTAAAACTATAGAACCTATTCTGCTAGCCATTGATTGGCAAGATGCAGGCAAACAAATACTAGCACACAAAGATCAATGGCATCATCTGGACTTTTTTGCACAAAGCGACTGGAAATGCAATTATTTTGGAATACCCAAAGAGCAATTTAAGATGGTTGCATGGCAATAAATACACTTATGAAAAAACTACTACTTTTATTATTATCAGCTGTTTCCCTAAACGTTTACGCATGGGAACAAAGAGCTCCATTACCAGTACAGAACTGTGCTGTTCATAGTCCATACGGCTTTGCACAAACACAAAGACAAGTACAACCAATTTGTCGCGAAGCATACCTTGTAGCATACGATGCTCCTGTAAAGGTGCCTGCTTACGTGGCGTACACACTAACACCCCCAAATGCCCTAGGATGCTGGCCACGTACAAACGCATTCGTAGCGGACAAGTCAATCCCAAATGGACCGACCCCGTCGGATTATGCTGGGACTGGCTACGACAAGGGCCATGCGGCTCCGGACGGGGATATGAGTTGGAGCGAAATAGTCGAATACGAAAGTTTTTTGATGACGAACATGTACCCACAGCATGGGAGTCTAAACCGTGGGATCTGGAAATTACTAGAAACATCGGTACGAGGGTGGGCGGTACAGCAGAACAGACCGTTTACCATATACGTGGGAGCATTATATGGCGCTGGTGACGGATTCATCGGCAACGGAGTTATTGTTCCACACGCATACTACAAGATTGTAATTGATCAAAGAACTGGATACATTGCAGGTTGGATGTTCCCGCACACTAAACCCTATGTTAACCTAGGCAATGACCTAACTAAGTTCCGTGCTCCTATTAATGGCATTGAACAACAAGCAGGAGTTAAGTTTGCTTTCCCGGCCAATGCAATTGAGTTACAACCAGGACAAGAATGGCCTGTAGACTACGGCGCATTAACTAACGCAAAACGTGCCAAGTGCGGAAAAGCAGATTAAAATAAATACACTATGAGACCAGAATCCTATCAATTATTTGCACAGTTACTAGAGTCGCAACTAGACGAAGCTAGTACATCTATGGCACTTATTGCCAGTAAACCCGGCGGCAGGCAAGTTGTTCAAGCCCTACACCAGAGCATGAAGTTAGCACACGATATTAACTATAGTCCTATAGATAAAATTTCGTGGAGTGATTTAAAAGATGCTTGGTTAGGTAAATGGGTTATTATCCAAGGAACAACAGGAACTGGTGCTATCAAAGCCTATAGAGGTAGTTACGAAGCAGTAGCAAGTTCAGGCGGCGAAGTTGAAAAGTTTAAGAGTGAGCGAGGCGGCAACATCCTAGACTTCTTAAAGGGCAAGATTGGTAAACTGCAAAAATACTATGTAGGCAAGAATACTAGCTACGTAGGCGACGTTCAAAGTAAACGTGCTGATGCAAAGAAGGGTGCAGGAACAGCAGAAGTAACAAATGACACACTGATTGTTAAGTTCCGTCCGTTGTGGATTCGTGCTACACAGGCAGCTATGGCAGACGTTAAAGGACACATTGCTAACATGATTAAAAATGATGCCTTTGCCAAAGCTCAAAAGAAAATTGAAAGACTATCAAATTTGCAGAATGGAATAGAAGCATTGGAGTCGGGCGATCAAAATGAACCTGGATTTATTAGGTCAGCAGTTGCCACAGCAACCCTAATGGCAGCTAGTCATTACTATCCAGAACAAACTGGAAACATTACAAAGTCACGTTATGGAAGCGGCGGATACTCTGCACAATTCCACGAAGGACCGCAACAATTATTAAAGGACATTGCCGCAGGCGATCAGAAGAAACTAGGCACAGTCTTAGCATTCTTTAAAAGGGCATTGATTTCAGGATGAAACTAGAACAAATTGTATTAGAAGCCAATGTAGCGGCTAAATTAAAAGATCCTAAGACTATTAAAATGCTTGGGATTGCTATGCGTCACGACAGTTCTTTACCTAAGAACAAAGTTGCAGCACTAGGTCCTAGACCTTCAGACGATCAAATCGTTAGACTATGGAGCGATTTGCTAGATGATTCATTGAGTAGAACAGACTACGGTGATGTTTCAGCTGATGGCAAGTTTGATGAATGGCTAACACGTTTGTATATGAACGGTGTTGTCGATTATGAAGATATCAACGGCGAAGGTGGCGATGCATTAGGTGCTTGGAAAGCTCTAAGCATTCGTGGCCGTCTAAAAGAAAAGGATCAAGACTTTAACAGATTTAAGAACCTACGCCAGATCCAAGCTATTACACAGAGCCGTGACTATGCTAATGAACTGCGTAGAATCAAAGATTCAGAAGTTATTGAAAAGCACAAAAAGGAAAAGAAAGAAACAACTCTAATTGACGATGATCGTTTCTTAGTAACACTTCCTTACAACTACGGTGCTTGTTATACATTTAATAACTCAGCAGGGTTCAATGCTAGTTTCTGTACAGGCAGCTCTAGTGGACTAACTTGGTTTAATCGCTATGCTCCAGATGGTCCTATCATTAGTATCTTCGACAAGCAGAACCCAGACGACATGAATGGAAAGTGGCAGATGCATGCCCCTACTGGACAAATGAACAACGGCAATCAGACTATCACTTATAGACAAGGTGACGAAAAGACTGCAGAATTGTTTCCAGGATTGTTAAAAAGAATTACAGCAGCAATGCAGGAAAAAGCAGCAGAGATCAAGGCTAACTCTGTTGAGATTGCAGATGGTGGCGACGGGTATGATGTAGAAGCTGCTATTGCAGATATTAAAAACAAGTTTCCAAGAAGTTACAACTCTGGTGAGGAAGAGAAAGCACCCGAACCGGAACAACAAGCTGAACCGGAACAACAAGCTGAACCAGAAGCTCCAGCGGCAGCACCTGCTAACCCAGATGACAATCGCCCAGGTACTTGGAGAGTAACACAGACTGCCAGCGGTCGTGGTGCTGATATCGAAGGCAATAGCTTGGAACACGTACAACAACGTGTATTACAACGTTACCCAGATAGTACAATTGATGACTACACTTGGGAACGTCAACCAGACTAAAAGAACACACTACCTTAGGACGTTATCGTTACTACGTGTGTGCCCGGCTGCTGGGCAGGGGATTATGGGAGTCGTGCCCCGGAATGGTCCCCTAAGTGAGCATTAATACAAAAAGCCCCTTTCGGGGCTTTTTTATTTTCTAAACAAATATTTCTTGTGTAGATGCAGTCTTGCCTTGTTATACTGTACAAAAGTAATAACTAAAGCTGCTAACCAAGGCACTACCTTAGCAGCCCATAGTTCTAAACCTGCCCACCAGTTAACTAACAGTGGTTCTTTCATTAGCATTAAGAATGCAACAGCAAATAACACAAACGATCCTACAAATATAGAATCAGGCCAACGCTGTAGAATCTTTGTAACTAGACCAGCACCAAACAAAATAATCGGTACACTAATTAATAGTCCAGCTGCAACTAGTATAAAGTTACCGTTGGCGGCAGCGGCAATACCTAGGGCATTGTCGATGCCCATAACAGCATCAGCAACAACAATAGTTGATATTGCTCCCCAGAATGTATCTGCGGCGTTGACATCATGCTCTTTGTTGTTAAATGCCAGTTTCCACCCGATCCATATAAGTGCAGCCGCACCAATAAGTCTTAGTCCAGGAACCATTAGCAGGTATGTTAGTGCAGCAACAGATACAAAGCGTATTGCTACGGCACCAAATGTACCCCAAAAGATTGCTTTCTTACGAAGTTCTGGTTGAAGTTTATTAGCAGCCATTCCAATAACAAGAGCGTTATCGCCTGCTAATACAATGTCTATCAAAATGATAGCTAGAAAAGCCCATAGGGCCTGAATGGACAGTAGTTCCATTTTAATCTCCTTAAGTTAAAATGGTCTTGCTGCTTTGTTAGTGTACCGGGCTTACTAGGCCGTCTTGACGATACACTAAACCCTCTCAGGCCAGCTACTCCCCAAAAATATTTATCCAGCTAGGATAATATCGTAGATTTGTTTCCAGTTTTTAGCAATATCGTAGTTACATGCGTGATGCATGTTGTGTCCATGCTCAACCAGAATGCTTTTCAAACCAATATTATGTCCAACATCTGCGTTTGCAGGTTTGTCCTCAATCCACCACATGGCGGTATCTCGATATGGTTCCAATGCTTGATCTTTATCGGCGCCTGTATCCAAGCAGACAACCTGCTCGATTGCATTGCCAAACAACTTACGTAAGTTCATTTCTCGAAGTCGTTGTGCATCTTTGTCTAGGCTAAGGCTTGTGATAACACGGAACTGATATCCGTGTTCTTCGTGCAACTTCTTAACATAGTGAACGCTGTCGCGTAGAGCTGGAAGGAATCCAATAGCTGCTGATTCGTTAAAGATTTTAACAATTCGCTTTGCATCCTTTTCTTCCAGCTCATTGTAGTGATGGTGCAAGTAATAACTCTTCTTAGCACCTTCCTTGATAGTGTAGCCACGTTCTTGCATCCAAACTGAGAATGCCCATTCCCAATCTAAAAGAACGCCGTCTGCGTCTGTGAGTATAAGTTTAGTTTTCATACTGATATTATATAGTCAGTTAATAGCCCTGTCAAATACCTAAATACTTAATGACTATATTAATCTATACCTTGGTGATGGTTCAAATCACTATTGCCTGTGTAACGCTATATCTACACAGAAGCCAAACACACAAAGCTGTACAATTTCATCCTGCGGTAAATCACTTCATGAGATTTTGGTTATGGCTCACAACAGGTATGGTTACCAAACAATGGGTAGCTATACATCGCAAACATCATCAAGCTAGTGATACAGCAGCAGATCCACATAGCCCACAGATCTACGGCATTCGTACTGTGATGCTTAAAGGATGGAGTTTGTATCACAAAGCCAGCAAAGACACAGCTATGATCGATAAGCTAGGAGTAGGAACTCCTAACGATTGGTTAGAGCAAAACGTTTACTCCGCACACAGCCGCTTGGGCATTCTTATATTACTGGTTATAAACCTATTGTTCTTTGGGCCGTGGGGACTGTTAGTGTGGGGTATTCAAATGATCTGGATTCCATTCTGGGCAGCAGGGGTTATTAACGGACTGGCTCATTGGTGGGGATATCGCAATACAGATACCAAAGACACTAGTCGCAATCTACTACCTATTGCTATTTGGATTGGCGGAGAAGAACTACACAACAATCATCATGCAGATGGCGCTAAAGCTAAGTTCAGCCAGAAGCCCTGGGAGTTTGACATAGGCTGGATGTACATTAGGATACTAGAAAAACTTAAACTAGCAACAGTTAGATAAAGAAAAAGCACCCGAAGGTGCTTTTCTTTTCTCTATAATATGCTCTACGAGCTAATATATTATTTCTTCACGCCGGTGTTAACAAATGCGTACATCTTTTCAGCGGCTTCTAAGATCTTATCCATTCCTGGAAACTCTGGCATTGCAACAGTACCAACGAGTTGACCAGTCTTGTCGTCCTTAGCAGCAGTCATTTGCCAACCTGCGAACTTTACTTGATAGTCTTGCATAACAACATCTTTGGCCATGGCCAAAATGTCTGTACGGATTTCATAACCGTTCTTATTAAATTTCACTTCTGGTAGCTTTGGTGTATTGATTTCTGACATAATTATTCTCCTGTGTGTTAATGTGTTCACTGCAACTACTTCTTGTTCGTTGCATAGTTTATTATATAGCTCTTTAATTAAAATCTCAATGGAAATCTGAACATTTGAGCAAATTTGCGTTGCATCTTGCCTAAGTGATCTAGCTTGCCCATGCTATTCTCGAAGTACTCATGCCAGTAGCTGACAGGAGTGGGGTCCGGGATTGTAATTTCTCCGAAACTATCTCCATCCTCTGTCTTAACAAGTACATTGTTCTTACGAGCAAGGCGTTTTATTTTGTCGTTGATGCCCAAGCAGACCATGCAGCCTGCTTTGATTCCTTTGTTTTGACAATACTCGACTGCACGTTTCATAAGTGCATCTCCCATGCCCTTGCCTTGATGTTCTTTAAACACGCTAAACGCAAGCTCTGGAACTTCGTCTTCTAGACTGATATGAGCAACACCAATAATATCTAGGTTATCGTCTTCAATGGCAAAGATCTTGTGCTTATGGGGGTTCAACTTCCATTTTTCACAAAGCTGATTAATAATTTCGTTTTTGATGTGAAACCCGAAACGCATATAACGGCTTTCTTCATCTAACATTAGCAAATGTGCTCGGTATCTATCTAACTCAGTCGCTGGCAGTTTATAGATAGTATACATACCATCATCCTCGTCCGATGATGTCGTTGGCCCTTTGTGTTTGGCCTAAACGAGCAAAGTGTGCAGCTACAGTAGCCTTTTGGATTGAAACTAAGAAATTTCTGATAAATTTGAACATTTTGTGTTCTCCTATGTGTGTCTGTAGTAACTCATGGTTTCTACTGATGTATTTAGTCATTATATGTTGCAGAACAACAAAAGTCAAGTTTTTGACTTTACCAAAAATTTAGTTTACAATATGATTAATTTGAGTTAAATACACTAATAGAACGGGTTTACTATGAAATTAAGAACAAGATCAATCCTGCAAGAATTGAACGAAATAGCGGATATCCGTAACAAGGATTCGTTAGTTGAAAGCCGCGCCACTAACATTATTAATTCCGCAATTAATCTTTTGGAAAGCATTCACAAGAACTATACCCCTGAGCAGGCAGACGAACTAGAGCGCCGTTTTATTAATGCTATCCGTGGGCAGGACACAGCTAAGTTCACACGCGGCATACGTAAGATTGCAGAATCTAGAAAATCAAAGAGAAGTTTAAATGAGTCAGAAGAATAATCTGCTTGAAGGCGGCAACGTTTTTAAAGGCCAAAACAAGCAACCTCTTACACAGCGCATTGCTACTAAGGATGTGCCTGCTACCATTGCCTATATTGAAAAGATTACAGGACTAGACTTTACCAAAGAACTAGACCCAGATGACAAAAAGCCCGTAAAATGGCTAGGTACAACAGGACGCAAGGAAGATCCAGACGGAACATTTGAGCTTAACAGTTCCGGCGACCTGGACCTATCAGTAGATGCTAACGAAGTAGACAAGAAAGACTTTGCTGCCAAGTTAATTGCACAGTTTGGCAAAGAGAATGTTAAGATGACAGGCGACAGCGTTCATTTAAAGACTCCTATCGCAGGCGATCAAGTCAATGGCTTTGTACAAGCTGACTTCATGTTTACTGTAAACCCTAAGTTCCAACAAGGATCTATGTTAGGCGGGTCTGGACCATATCGCGGAGAACACAGACATATCTTGTTAAGCAGCATTGCTCGTGCTAGAGGAATGAAATACAGTCCTAAGTATGGATTGTTACACGCAGATACTAATGAGCCATTGCCCAACGGTGATGATTGGAATACTATTGCTAAACAGTTGCTAGGACAGACTGCAACAGTTAAAGATATTAAGAGTGTAGATGGCATTCTTAAATACATCATAAAGTTACCAAACTATGACGAGCTTGTTTCCGCAGCTAGAGAAACACTCGGTCGTAGCGGAATTGAGCTTCCAGTTAAGGAAGCATTTGAAAGCTTTCAACCAGGTAGCATTGGCTGGTTTAGACAAATGATTGAGGCCGTAAAATGAGAATAAATCAGATACTAACAGAAGGTATTAAGCAGCGATTAGACCCCAAATGCTGGAAAGGCAAGCACAAAGAAGGTACAAAGATTAAAGGCGGAGTCCGCGTTAACAACTGTGTACCTAATGAAAGTGTAGAAACTGATGTGGAAGAAGGCTACGGCCGTTATTGGTGCTCAACTGATAAAAAGTGGAAAACTCGTCAAGGTCCAAAACAAAGTAGAAAAACTTCTGAAGCAGCTAATCCTGCACAACAAGCAGCTATCGCAATAAACATGAAGAAGGCTGGCAAACAGCCAAAGCATGAGAATGCCGAGTACGACGACGAAGCAGGCATGGCCGACAACAACCTTGAAACACTAGAACGTGCTGTACAGGGTATTGATGATCTAATCCACGCAGGTGATAACTTACCAGAGTGGTGCCAAGAAAAAATTGCCGTTGCAAAGTCTATGTTAGTTGCCGTATGGGACTACATGGCCAGCGAAGAACAAGCCAATGAGATGTATGAAACACTAGATCGTTTTGTAGAAACTCTAGCAGAAAGCCACGGCGCTGATGCAGATACAGTATGGGAAGACTTTGAGTCTCTCACAGACAGTGAATTATTTGACAGCGTAATGTTTGCTGAAGATTGGCAGAAAGTTAATAAGCGTGACAAGACTGACGGTATGAGCAGCAAAGCTGTCAAAGCATATCGCCGTGAAAATCCAGGTAGTAAACTAAAAACAGCAGTAACTACAAAGCCTAGCAAACTAAAGAAAGGCAGCAAGTCTGCCAAGCGCCGCAAGAGTTTCTGTGCTAGAATGTCGGGTATGAAGAAAGCACATGCCAGTGCAAAAACTAAACGCGATCCTAACAGCCCAATTAACAAAGCACTACGCCGCTGGAATTGCTAATGAGAATACACGAAGTTGTATCTGAAAACTTTGCCAACGGAAAGAATCCTGGAAGAAAGGGATTGGCAAAAAGAAGCGGAGTTAACTGTAAAGCCAGCGTGTCTACATTAAGAAATGTAGCTAAACACAGCAGTGGAGAAAAACAACGCATGGCACACTGGTGTGCTAACATGAAGTCGGGCAAGAATAAATGAGAGCGTTTGAGTTTTTAGTAGAAAGCATTGGTAAGGAGGCGTTGTCTTATAAGCGCCCTAACCAATATCCAGATGGCGAGCCTATACCTAAGAGCTTGCCTGATCGCTATCAGCCTGCTAGCAATGCAGGTGTTCCTAAAAATCAAAAATGTAGTAACTGTTATTACTACGATTCTAAGACAAAGAAGTGCGATAAATTTGCAGGCGATCCAGTTGTAAAGCCAGCTTACTGGTGCAAAAAATGGAAAGAGTATATCAAGGAAGATGCTGCTCCTAAGAAGGTAGGCAGAGAGTTCAACCACTTAGAGGATCTTGTATTCACAGAGAACAATGGTGCTCTACGTGCTGTAGAAATTATAAAGAGTATGCGCCAAGATGCCAAAGACATCAGCATCAAGTGGGACGGCAATCCTACTGTATATTGGGGCAGAGATGAAGACGGTACCTTCCGTATGGTAGGTAAGAACAATTGGGGCCGTGAAGAAGGCAAAAGCTCTAGTCCAGAAGAACTGCAACAGTTTATTATGAGTCGAGGTAAAGGCGAAGACTGGCGAGAAAAGTTGCCTCAGATATGGCT
>JACCDO011122332.1_pt1 | contig 12758 bp, 8 predicted proteins | sample 7446101 | NCBI WGS metagenome assembly JACCDO01 (sample SAMN15323440, study PRJNA562643) | freshwater metagenome | isolation source: river surface water | place: USA:Blue River Watershed | collected 2017-08-16
ACTCAATGTACTGATGTAACTACACAATGTGGGGCTGGAAGGGAACCCGGTAAAAAAACCATTAAAAAACGTGTATCACCTAAAAATAAATTTTATAAAAGAAAGTCTCCAACTACAAATATTCGTAAATTAAAAAGACTTGATTAATAATTAAATTAAAAATACAAAACTTTAATTTATTTATTATATTCTTCAATAATTTCATGATTTGGGTCATATTTAAATATATTTTTAAATTGTTTTAATATTTCTTTACGTGATTTAAGTTTTATATAATCAACAAATCCATTTAATTCATTTATATTCCAAGCTCTTAAAAACCACGGATTAGTTTTTATTGATAAGTCTTTAATTTTATCTGTATCAAAATAATTATTAAAATAATTAGTTATAAAATTAAATTGTTCTATATTTTTAACATTTCTTATTAAATCATCCTCATGATATGAGTATAAATTAAAAAGAAAATTACAATGGTCTCTATAATTATCTTTTTTAAATAAAGAATATTGAGAATTATAACCTAAACCGGGTTTAAGCTGTGAACGACCAAAATCATTCATTTTTAATATATATCCATTTGCAGGTAAATCAAAAATCATATTTTTATAATAATATCTAATAAATTTATTATCATAATTTGTATATTTAGTGCATAATATATTTCTAAAAAATAAGTCATTATGCACAAAATAAGGATATAATTTAGAAATAATTTCTAATGAAAATATTATTTGAAATATTGATCTATTTAAAAAATTTTCAATATATTCGTTTTTATAATTAAGTATTTTTTTTACTAGTTTAGTAAATTCAAATGGACAATATTCTAATTTAATAACATACATTGGACTTGAAATTTTATAATCAAACATATGAACTACAAATTCACAATAAGATGTATTTATATTATCATTATCATTATCATATTCATCATTATAAGATTTTCTTTTATTTATTGGATTATCATAATCTTTTATAATAATATTTTTATTAATTGAATTAACAGACATTTTTTTACATTTATTAAAAAAAGTAGGTTTGCTTTTACATTTTTTAATATTTTCTATACTAACAATATGTGGTGTCTTTTTATTATCTATTATATTTTCTTTTAATTCTATTAAAATATCAATTTCAGTTTTAAATTCATTTAAATATGCTTTATTCAAATTATTATTTGAGTCTGAATGTAAAATAATTGGAAAATATTTAAATACTTCAGTTTCATTTGTCTTTTTATTTTTTTTAATTGATATAATTGTTTGAGAACCACCATGTCCATAAACTAATTTAGCATCTTTATCATTGATTATATTACAAGACATTTTAATATATTAATAGACAATAATTAAATTAAAAATAAAAAGATTTAATTTAATTATTTTTCAAAATTTAATAACTTATTTTGCTTTAGGTTTTCTTGTTTTCTTACCTTTAACTGGAACTGAAGAATTATATTCTTTCATATATTCATCATAAGATTTAGAATAATTTTGTTTAAATTCTAATATATCTTCTTTCCATAAATCTACAGATTTCTTAGCCAATAATGTATTATATTCAGCTTCTTTAGCTTGTTTCTTTTTCTTTAATTCATCTACTTCTTCTTCTGTAAGTTTATACAAGTCCATACCTAATAAGTAATCATAGGTTGGATTATCATCTTTTGAACTAATCTTGGGATAGTTATTCGCTTCTAATTGCTGTATAACAATTGCTTTTTTCTTATTACGAATTTCAATAGTATTATCGATAATTTGAAGAATGAAACGAACTTTATTACTAATGATTTCTAATTCTTTTTTAAGTTCATTTAACATATGTTCTCTTCTTTTATCATAAATAACTTTACGGATTTCAAACCAATGGTTAATTAAGTCTTCAACATTGGTAAATCTAATAATTTTACCATTTTCATTAAAAACATGCATATTATTTAACGAAATATTTGCTGTTAATTTTAATTTTGTTTCTAATTCAGTAATACCATCTTTTCCTTTCTTACTAATCCATTTATCGATTAAATCACTATCCATTTTAAAAGTGATATCGACGCGACATTCAGTGGAATTATCTTCATATGATTTAATAAAGTTTTTAGAGTCTTCTTTACCTCTTTCGATTATAACTTTATCAAGATATTCTTTATATGTTGCTGTCCATGTGCCAATCGGTAATTCAGTAATATGAATTGTATTATCATTAATACGTTCAAATAAACCTTTAGTTATATATGAATTATTTTCCAAATATAAGATTGGACCTCTAAAGCCACGATACCATACATGAAGTTTTGGTGATTGTTTATTTTCTATTTTAGCTAATACATAATCCGCTAAAACAATTGGATTATATTGTGGTATATCAGTTGAGAATCCGGTACCAATACCAGTACTACCATTAATTAATAATGCGGGTAAGATTGGATAATAATATTCTGGTTCAATTGGGAAGCCATCATCGTCTAAATAATTGCATAATACATCATCTTCTTTTTTAAATAACATTCTTGTTAGTTTATTAAGATGTGTAAATATATATCTAGCGGAAGCTGCATCCGCGCCACCTAAAATTCTTTGACCAAATTGTCCTTTAGGCATAAGAAGATTTAAATTGTTAGAACCAACGAAATCTTGTGCCATACCTTTAATAGTCATTTCAAGCGAAACTTCACCATGATGATAACCTGAATTTTCTGATACATAACCAGCTAATTGAGATACTTTAATTTCTTGTGTTAAATTACGTTTAAATGCAGAATATAATACTTTACGCTGAGATGGTTTAAGACCATCCATCATACTAGGTATAGAACGGTCATTATCTGAATTTGAAAAGTGAATTAATTCTTTATCGACAAAATCACCGAATGTTAATTTGGTTTGATTAAAATCTGGATAAGAATTTCTATCGTAGAATTTCAACCAATTTTTACGGTCATCTGCTCTTTTTTTATTGAAAGCCAAGTCTAAACGATTTTCTTTGCTTCCACTTAATGATTTAATATCTTCATCATTATTTTTTGATTCTAATTCCATAGAATCCATTTGTTGAACTAAATCAATATTTATTTTAATATCATCGTCATCTGTAATAGAACTTGTAATATGAATTGCTTCAGGTTTTTCAGGTTCATATTGAATAACTTTGAGATTTTTAAAATATTCTTTAGCTTCTTTGGTTGAGGAAGTTCCTAAACCTTTATAATATTTTATATGCCATGATTTAATATTTGGAGTTTCTTGTTTCCATTTATCATAATCTTGTAATGTATAAAATGCTTTTTCTGTTGTTCCTTTAAATGCTTTAACAATTGGAGTAACCATAGTTGTTATAAATCCCAAGTCTAATAAACTTGACCATAAACTATCGAATAAATTCATCATTAATCCTTTGATATGTGAACCATCATGATCCTGGTCAGTCATTAACATGATTTTACCGTATCTTAATGGCCATACTCCAGATTTTTCATATTCTTTTTTATAGTCTTTATTATTTTGAAGACCTAATATTTTTTTAATATTATTTAAAACTTCACAATTTAATATTTGTGCTGTTCCAGCTTCTCTAACATTTAAAATCTTACCTTTTAATGGATAAACACCATAATAATCTCTACCAATTTCAGATAAACCAGCAATAGCCATTGACTTAGCAGAATCTCCTTCGGTAAATATAATAGTACAATCTTTTGATTCAGTAGTTCCAGCACGATTAGCATCGTCTAATTTTGGAATACGAACAGTTTTTGATTTAGTTCCATCAGTTTTAGATAAGAGTTTATTATCTTTATAAGCAGCTTGACTAATAATCTTTTCGATAATTTCAGTAGCAGCTAATTTAGTAATAAATTTATCACTAATTTCAAATTGGGAACCAAATTTAGATTTTGGTGTAGTTAATGTTTCTTTTGTTTGTGAGTCGAAAGATGGATTAATGATTTTATATGCATTAATAAATAATCTTAATTGATTTTTAATAATTTGAGGTTTAATATCAACCTTTTTCTTTGCTTTTAAATATGAAACCAATTTATTTTTAATTTGGTCCGCAATATATTCAACATGTGTTCCACCACGTAAGGTATTAATACCATTTACAAGTGATACTTGTTGAAATATATCATCTTCACTTGCAGTTGCACCGATTTGCCAGCCATCTCCTTCATCGAAGATAGCTTTGTATTCAGTTCCTGCTAAGTATAATTCAACATATTTTTCAAAGTTTTTAATTTCAACTAATTTATCATTAAAATATACTTTACCAGTTTTACCGACAATACCTGCAATATCATAAACACGACGTTTAATTAATTGTTTAATATCATCATTAAATTCAGTTTTGAATTTAGAATAATCTGGTAACCATGTAATTTTAGTATATGGTTTATTTGTGCAAGCTTTAATAATTGGTTCAGTTTTATCTAACATATTGTTAGTAAATACTTGATAATATTTCTTCTTGTTTAAATGACAAACAGTTTCTATTTCAAATTTCTTCGAGAAAATATTTGCCAACTTTGCACCATAACCGTTCTTTCCACCCCATGCACGTTCTTCCTTATCATCGTAGTTAGTTGATGTTAATAAAGAACCGAAAATTAATTCAGGAGGATACATTTTATGTTCTTCCATATATTCAACGTGGATACCATTACCATCATTATAAAATGAGATACTGTTATCATCATTGATATTAACTTTAATAGTAGTAACTGGATGATTATTATCTTTATCTTTTTCAACAGCCTTTTCCATACGTTTTTTATGGTCGTGTGCATTGACTAATAATTCATCAAAACACTTATAAAAAGCTGGAGTTAATTTGAAAGATTTAGGAATAATTTTATGTTCTAATTTTTGTTCATCTTCTGTAATAACAAAACCATTATAATCTTCAGGTTCGCAAGAACCAGTATAAGTATCAGGTTTTTCATAAACATGTTGTCTATGTTCCATTTTCTTATAAATATCAGATGCTTTAGTTGTTGTGGATTTTTTAGGTTTGATTTGTTTTTCAACCGGTTTAATTTCACATACTATATTTTGTTGTTCAGAACTCATTTTATATCTTTTATAAAAGAATATATAACTTTATATCAATATTAATCATTTATTAATAATTAAATCAAATTTTTATTTTATATTTTTGTTTTTGATTTAAAAATAATTTAATTATTTAATAACTAATTATGCATCATATTCAATATAAACAATTTTCAAAACCATCTGATTTACAATTTCCAATAGAATGGTTTAATTTATTTAATTCTTTATTTTATCAATCTATTATTTCTAATGATTATAATTCTATATTTGAATTAGCATTACATTTCAAAATTAAACATTTCTCATTTTCTAAATTTATTTTTGAATATGCTATTGTAAACGATATGCCTGATTTTTTATGTTATGCATTTAATTATGAACCAAATTTAAAATATTCAATTCGTAATATTATTTATAATGAAATTCCTGAATATATTGGTCCAAATATAATTCAATTTTTTATTTCTAATGGTTTTCGTTATAGAAGAAATAAAGTATTGAAACATATTGAAAAATTCTCAGTCGATTTTGAATTTTCAAACAAAGTTATTAATTCTCAATTTTGGTTTTCGTTTATATTCAAAAATAAATGGTATAAGCATCCTAATCAAACCGCTTATAAACTTGAATTTATTAAGTATCCCAATATAAGAAATTTAATTTATAATCGATTTTTATTATCCTATTAATTATAAAAAATAATTTTAATAACCCTTTATTTTTTATAATTTAATTTTCATTTTCTGAATTTGATTCTTCACTTTCGCTAAATAAATTATCATTTAAATCATTACTATCATTTTCATCAAATGCATTATTTATAAAATCATTTATTGTTTCACACAATACTTTTTTAGATACTAGTTTTCGTGATTTAGCTTCACCTAAACATCCTAAATCAAATATTTCATTATACCATATATCTATTCCATTATATTTTGTCCGATATAATATTTTTCCATCGGGTAATCTTCTATTTGTAGCTTTATCATAATCAATTATTATTTTATAATCATCTATTTTTTTTTCAGAATCTATTATTTCAACTGATGTTTTTGGTCTATATTTTATCTCTTTTTGTTCTATATTTATTTGCTCATTTATTTCCGCATCTTTAGCTATCAATCCAAAACTTTTTCTTAATTTATTTGTCGAATTCGTATTTATTGTTATTGTTCGTAAATCTGTATTATTTAATAATATTTCATCCATCGGCTTACTAGAATTTAATAATTCTTGTAATGCTAATTTATTATTATATATACAATTTATTATCTCTTGTTTAAATACTGTTTTATCATCATTTTTTAAAAAGTCATTAAATTGCTGACATGCAAATTCAGTATATTCCTTATCATCTTTATTCATTCCATTAAACCTATCTTTTATCTTTTTTAAATGATTTATTAAATTCGGTAAATGTTGAAATATTATATTGAATAAATTTTCGATTTCAATTGAATAAAAACTACCCTCTAAAAAACAATATGCTATATTGTCATTTTTATCATTTATATATATATTCTTCGTCCTATAATCCTTCACTGATAATATCTCCTTGAAAAGGTCCAATACTAAACTATAATGCGACCTATATGCTGTTGCCGAATCCATATCTTCGTATTTACATTTAGTAACTGATTTTTTTAATTTATATGAATCATCTTCTAGTATATGTCCAATTGTATAGGTTGGAAAAGAAAATATTGCATTATTTATTTTATGATAATTAATAAGACTATTAACGTGATTTACATCATTAAAATTAAAAATATTTTGATTAAACTTTTGATTGATTGTTATACTATTATCATTATTACAGTTTTCATTTATTATTATTTTGTTTTGATTATTTTGTATTGGTGTAAAATTTCCATTTAATTGTATCAATTTTTGGATATCTAATTCAATATTTAATTCATTTTCATTATCATTATCATTTGATTGTTTTAATTTACAATTTTTTATATGATTACATTTTGCTGCTGCAGATTTATATTTCTTTTTACAATATTTACAAATATAATATTTTACTCCTTCTATAGTATCTGTTGATTTATCATTTTCTAATTCATCTATTAATAATTGAGTATCCAATTTTGATAATATCATTGTGCATTCTCTTGTGCTATTTAGGTGTTTTATAAGTTGTGATTTATATATAAATTTTTTACCACATCGCTTACAAAGAATCATATTAATATACTAAATTATTAGATAGATAATTATTTATCTATTTAAATTTACTATTTAGTAATTTTTTAGTTTTTATGTTTAATTTATTATTCTAAAATTTGATATTTATAAATTAAATATTTATATTTATTATATTATTCATTTTATAATGAATGAGGCTATTATAAAATATCAGGATGAATATTTAGAGAAAACTAAATTACCACCTAAAATTATTGCATCTGATTTATTGAAAGAACGAAAAAATGATAAATTACGTATTGCAGAATTAGAAGTTCGCTTAAAATATTTTCAAAATGAACTAGATGATATTGTTTCATTAAAAAATAGTCTTAGTAAACTTAATTATTCATTAAAAAAAGAAATGTATGAATTAACTAAATACAATAATATTTTAATTGATATTATAAATAAACAAATTTTAGAAAATAATGAACAAACTAATGAAATTAACGATTTATTATTAGCTATTAATAATATTAATAATAATTTTGTTTATAAAGTTAATAAAATTTTACATTTAGATAATAATAAAACTATTTAGTATTAAGTTTATTTTTTTGTCTTAAAATATTTAATTATTTTAATTAAATAATGGGTCAAGAACAGTCCTCACCTACTAATTTAAATAAAAATAATATTCAACCAAAACCTATTTTAAAACAAACTACAATTAATGTTCAACCAAAACCACGTGAAATTAAAATTATGGAAGAAATGAATTCATCAGTTAATGATATGAATCCTCATAAATTACAAATTAATCACGGTATTAATAGTTATTATAATTTTAATGTTAATGATACTATTCAAAAATCTGCTATTCCTAAATTATATGAAAGTTCTAAGGATGATTACCGATTTAAAGGTAATTTAGAAGATGAATATGCTAGACAATTAATGAATCGTAATTTATCTACTCCAGACCGTATTCAAGTTTTTCATGAGGCTCCATCACAAGAACCTAAAAAATTTAATCCATATTCAAATCCTAATCCTAATAAACCAGTTAATCATTTAGGACAACCGCAATTTGTTTCTGGTCAATTATATGTTCCGAACCAAGAATCACATATTGAATTAAATAGAGATGATATTTATATTCCACCTTCAAATAAGGCATTACCATCAGTAAATACTCGGGATGGAACAATCGCACCTGAAGCTCCTAGTTTTACAATTCAAAATATACAGCCTACTAATCCTACACAATTACCTTTGCCGAGTTTTACCCCACAATCCCCTACAAATAATATTTACAGGGAATATACAAATAGTTTAAAGCGAGAATCTAGTCCAGAAAATGAAAATAATGAAATGGAGATTAGCCCTGTATCAATTTCATCATTATCCGGGTTTAGCCAAATAGAAAAACAATTATTAATATCAAAAGGTATTTCATCATTGGATATTGACCCATTTGGTTTATTAAATAAAAATAATAGTATTACACTATCTAAATTATATGAATGTTATAAAAAACTTAGATTAATGAATCATCCAGATAAAGGTGGAGATAGTGATAATTTTAATAAGATAATTAAATGTATGAAAAAGATAGAAGAAATCGAAAAAATGAAAATTTCAGATAAACAATTTGATTCATTAAAATCTGATTTTAAAAGAGATGCAGAAAAATATGAACAAAATTATGTTCCTGATTTAAATCAATCGAATGATACCTCTGGGTTTAATAAGAAATTTAATCAATATTTTGAACAAAATAAATTTACTGGTGAGTTTGAAGAGGGATATGGTAATATGATGGTTAATGGTCCGTATGAAAAAAATATTAATGTTCAAAATACATTAGGTTCTTTTGACCGTAGTAATTTTAATAATGTTTTTACAAAATCAAAAAATAAATCTAATAACAAGATTGTAGTATATAAAGTTCCTGAACCTATTTACTCTGGAGGTGATAATGCACGTAGTTTAGTTAATAAAGATTCTAATTATACACAACATGGTCAATTTACTGATTATATGGAAGCATTTACTGATGCAAATGTTCTAATTGATACTGAACAAATTCCAATAAATCAAGAAGAATCATTAGAAATCGCAATGAAAAAACATAAAAATGCATCATTAGCTTTATCAGATGAACAAGTTCGGGCAATAGAAAACTATGAAAATAATAAGAAAAAAAGAGAAAATAATGAATTAAGTTATTATAATCAATTTCTTAGAGATGCAGATAAATATCACCATCAAATGAAAACTATTACATTTAAACCACCACAATCAACAAGATAAATTATATAATTAATATTTATCAATTATATCATTTATTATATATTATCCAATATATCACTTTCATCATATGAGTTAATTTCCAATTTTTTTATATAAATAAATTTGGTACCACTATTAAATATTTTAAATTCAAATTTATTAAATAACATCATTTGTTTAAATTTTCTTTCACCAATAATTTTTATATTTGGTGAAATGTTTTTCATATCATTATGGTAATGGGTATATATTTCTCTAACACCAACTCTATCATTTATATCATTTGTTCTAATATAATTATTTGATAACCATTCATAAATAGTATTATTATCTTGAATAAATTCGTTATTTTTATTTATAATTGCGTTGGGTGTTAATTTATCAAATTCATCATCATTATAGTTATTTATTTTTAATGCATATTCTATTAATAATAATATAAATTCATCTCTATAATTTTTGTTAGAACTAAACTTAAGGAAAATATCGCTATTAGCTTGTCTTTCAAATTGATTATTAGCATCTGGATTCGGCCTAAATTGAAATGGAAAATTTATAATTATTAATCTTCTTTTGAATCCATTATCTAATGAATTAACTTTAGGAATATCATTACATTGTAAAAATAATAAAAATTTAGGTATATAACTATGCACATTTTTTTCATTACAATATCTAGCTTGAATATCATCTGAACCTGTTATTTTTTTTATATCACTAATTTGAAGACTATCATTTGCTTCTGGCTCAGTAGTCATCATTAATCTTTTTTGTTTTGCATCAACTAGTTGATTAATTGGGGAATCTTTTCCATTGTTTTTTTGAGTAAATATTGTATTTGATACACTAATATAGAAATTATTAAATACTGATTTAATTAAACTTGTTAATAATCCTTTCCCATTACCACCTTTACCTGTAAATATATAAAATTTTTGAAATTTATTAAATCCAAATAAAGCAGTAGATAATATATAAAATATGTATTCAGTCATTTCATTATCTTCAAACATATTATAAATAGTTTTACGAATATCTTCTCTAATATTTGAATTTGATTTAACTGGATAATTATATCCAATTGTAGTTGATATATAATCATCCGGATTAATATTTCTTATAATACCTTTTTCCATGTCAATAAGTTTATCATTAAATGCAAATAAATGTTTATTACTATCAACTAAATCATCAAAATTATTATTTCTATAATAATCTTTCAACAATTTAAAAATATCATTTGCAAATTTATAACTACCAGCTAATTTATATGCATTAGTTATTACTGTATTTCTTATTTTAGATTCTTTTATTAATTTAGCTCTATCTTCAAAATGTAGTGCATTATTTATTTTTTGATTATTTCTAATTTGTTCTGCAATTTTATACGAATTTATTAATTCTTTAAACAAATCATTTATTTTTAATATTATATTGTCGGGTATATTTTTTTCATGTGATAACCAAACATTATATTCATTTATTGAAAACCAACCTAATTTATTAGAAAATATATAATCATTTGCATAAATATTATAAAAGTATTTAGCACAATCACTATTATTAAAATTATAAATAAAATTCCATACATAATTACAATTTGTAATTATTTTATTATAGAAACTTATATTATCTTCTTTTAACCATTTCCATAATGTTGCACTCGATACCTTTTTATCTTTATCTAATGAATAACTATTCCAAGCCTTTTCTTGTCCTTCATAATCAAATTGATATTCATCTATTCTCTGACTATATTCAAAAAAATCTTTTTTTGTTAAGTTTGCATCATTATAACATATTGCTCCGAATATAAACCAGTCGCTATAATTTTTAAATCTAGAAGGATTTAAATTATCTAATATTTTAAGTAATATATTTCTCTCATCATTATTTATTTCAACATTATTATCAAAATTATTATGGTTCAAACTAATATTTTCATCAACTTTAATATAAAAATTATTAAATTTTGTTTTTAAATATATTTCTAATTCATGTGGTATATCTTGCAATTCATATTCTTGATTATCTTTTGGAGTTTTTATGAATTTATATATTAAATCATTTCCATTTAAATCTAAATATATTGTTGGAGGACATATAATAATACCACCATCATTTCGAATATCTAATTTATTTTCTTTAGATGCTACATTTTTAAATTTATCAGAATATTTAAACCAATAATGACGTCCTTTACTTTTAGGAGATTCTGTAATTAAATTACATACTGGTTCTAAGATTTCTATAATTTCTTTATTATGCTCAATATTAATATCATCAATATCTATTACTGTTATATTATTAATTAATCCTGTCCTAGCAAAAAAACATTTCTTTGTATAATCCATTTCATTTTCATGATTTTTAGGCATACCTATTAAATTTTTTTTAGTTTCTCCGGATGTATTAACTGATAAAGTTATGTCATTGAATGGTGAAATTTTATTTATATTTAAATCATTTACTAAATAATTAAGAATTTTTACTCTATTATTTATATTCATTATTTTTCTATATTTAAACTTGATAATTTTATTTTGAAGATTAAACGAGTATAAATTATATATATCTTTTTTTCAATTCTATATAATTTATACTTTATTTTACTTAAACTTATTTATTAATTATTTTACTTATTTCATTAATTTCATTTACTTTTGTTTCTAATGCTGATTTTAAATTTTTTACTTCATTATATCGTTCTAGATTTGTTAAATGAAGTTTAGTTTTAATGTGTGAATACATTTTATTTTTAGTTATTTCTTTATTGCAAACATCACATTTAGTTTTTTCACTCATTTTAGCTAAATGTTGTTCCTTATTTTTTAAATACCAATTTGAAAAATATTCTTTAGCTTTATTATTAGTATCCATTATTTATAATTTTTATTGATATATTTTTAAATAATTATTTTATACATGGATTATATTATGTTTATTAATATAGTTGTGAAGTGGTGAAACTTTTAATAATTTAATAATAAAAAATATATCACATTATCCCCTATTATTAAATTGGTAATTTTTAAAAATAATAACCACTATACAACTTTTATCAACAAGATAAATTATATAATTATATTATTAAATACAGTCTTATACCATCTCACATAGTATTTTATTTATTATGTAAGATTGTATCTATTTAGTATTAAAACTTATATTGATTAGTGTTAAGACTACGCTAAATCTTTATGACCTGCGTAGATTACACCTATATTTATATACTTTTTAGTATATAAAGCCCTATTCTAATAAATCTAA
>JACCDO011966153.1_pt1 | contig 12756 bp, 15 predicted proteins | sample 7446101 | NCBI WGS metagenome assembly JACCDO01 (sample SAMN15323440, study PRJNA562643) | freshwater metagenome | isolation source: river surface water | place: USA:Blue River Watershed | collected 2017-08-16
AGAGATAGCACAATTAGGTCCGCATCGAGACCATATACAACAATACCATCGTTACCGGTCGCCTTATTTGCCCGCAGAAATGCCATTAATTTCTGCTCACCTTCACCAGGTTCTGTCGTGTCACTTAGGATAATTTGGAAATTCGGATAGGAGCCAGATGCTCCGATGTTAGGACCGTGCTTTGCCGCAAGATCCTGCAGACGTTTTGATAATGTATCCATAAATGCTGTACCGGGTGTAATTGCATTTTTATCAAAACGGGGCTCATTTGTTTCCGCGGCCTCGACTGCTGCACGAAAACGCCGCATTCGCTGCTGACGAATCTTGGCCATCGGTGCCACACCGTCAATCGCAATAAATACACCTTTCGTAGGCTCAACATGTCGCACAACTTTCATAGTGTACCGCGCAACTTCATTCAGGAATTTCTCTTCCCAACTGTGCGGAGCTTGTGGAGTATATGTTGGACAATCAGGACGGGCTAATACATGATAAATGAGACAATTGAAATCGAACAATAACCAATCAACGGTGCCTACACGGTTCCGGCGAACAATTCCCTTATAACTATCTGTAAGCCGTTTGAAATATGATGGAATTCCCATTGTATTTGTGGGTTTAGCAGAGAGCAAATGCTGTACCTCGTCTAGTTTTCTGTAGAGACTAGGCTTTAGCTAGTGCAGGGCTACAATATCGTTTGGCCTTTTCTAAGACTCTAGCAGAATGTCGTCCTATGGTTATTTAGCAGCAAGAGATTTTGATAAGAGTATTTTTACACCAATGTTTGATACACTTATATCGTATTTACCAGATTCAATTGTGCTGGGCACAGCAATTTTTGGACTACTCACCCTCAGTTTTCCATTAATGTTTTTATTATTATTTGAGATCGAAACTATATTTATTCAAAATAAATTTGGCGGTTTTGCACGTAATATGTTTCCAGTGTATACAAATCCGTATGAGGCAGACCAGTGCAAAACAGGGTACGGTATGAATCCAACAAAAGATCGCACAACTCTTCTTGAAATGTTTGGAAACAATGGTTCATATCCAAGCAGGCCCTTGTTTTTAATTAGCAGTGTATTTGGATATCTTGTTTCATCGTTATTGGCGTTCCAGGATGTGATAAGTAATCTCGACAATGATTTCCAAATGCGCTTAACACTTGCAGGTGTTGGGGCCGTTTTCACACTTGCAATGATTTTCATTTATTATATGAAAGGTGGTTGTGTTGGATTTATTGGCGGCATTTCAACAATTGGATTTGGCGCAATTCTAGGTGCCGTCTTAATGATGTTACACAAACGATTCTTTGGTCTAGAATCCATTAATTTCCTTGGTCTTCCTACACTTGTCAGTAAAACAGATACAGGATCGCCACTCTATGTTTGCGCCCCTAATCCCACCGCATAGTAATTCCGACGAATAAGAAGATATGTCCATAGAAGCATTTATTGTACGGTCACGTGAATTCTTAATGCACGGATTTCGTATTCTGCCTATTGTAATTGCAGCATTCTCATTTATAATTGGTATTGGCCAGGCAAATATGGCGTTTTTCTTCCTATTTTTAGGTGTTGCATTCATTGTTCCTATTACAAATATGATCCTAAATCCTATTGTTGGCGCACTATTTGGTCTAGGTGTCCCTGAAATGTTATATAAAATCAAAGGAACTGGTCTTGGATGCCCCGTATTTGGCGAATTTGCCAATCAGAATGATACAGTGTCTTTATGGCTTGCAACGCTTATCTTCTTTGTATCATATTTCTTCATAAATGCATATAATTTATATAATAGACCGTCTGATCCAAATGCACCTGATTATAAGGTGGATGCCCGTCAGACGCAAGCGTTAATGGCAATGGCAATTATTCTGCTATTTGGCATTGCAATGATGTTATATCGTTTTGTTTTATCAAAGGGCTGTGAATCTCCGCTAGGAATGCCTGTTGCATTACTTGCATTTGTGCCGTTGGCGTATTATTGGTATCAGTATTTGGTCAGTTGCAGCGGGGATCGTTTAACCGATTTGTTTGGTGTTGCAAATCGTATTATGGTGGAACCGAGCAATTCTGGACCTGGCGCAGTTTGCCTACCAGTTTCCTAGAGACCGACAAAACTGCGTAAAATTCCTATATGGCGCTTAATCGATTGCGCAGAATCATGTGTCACCCAGCGATGATTAATTGCTGCTTGTAATTCTCCTGAAAATACATTAAATTGATGCGCAACAGATGTGACTACACTATATTTTGGTTCAACTTCCTCATAGGGAAATTCGGAAGTTGGATTCGTTTTATTTACATTTACATGATTATGAAAATCATAAAACCAGCGACGAACAACAGGCGTGATATCTGGCCCAGTGAGCTTGTTCCAATTAATTGGATGTCCTTTTATGTATTCGTATGCATGTTGTTGACATGTTGGGCATGGTAATGTTTGTGGAAAGCTCCGTACAATCATGTCGAGGTCGCGAATTTCATCTGCGCGAAGTGCAACTATTGGATTGCGACCAATGCGCTCTGCAAAAGAGTGAAGCATAAACCATAATGCCGGGCCCCATGTAGTTGTTTGTGGCTGATTTATAATGTATGCCTCGGGGGAAAAATTGAGACCATTTCGTCTACGACCACACGCAGCACATGGCATCTTTACACTACGATATTCCTTCCGTTTTCCTCAAGCAACTTGAAACGCTTCTTCAAATTGAATCGCGGCGTTTCATTACATATCAAGCAAGCCAAGAAAATATAGATAGTACTCAACTTATTGATGCAATAAAACCACATCAAAAATACGGAATACCTGCCGCCTTCTGGGAGAATTTTGAACTCATCCTAAAAGCAAACGTCAAGCTATTTATTAAGAGTTGTGCAGCTGTCCTACAGGTTGATCCAAATAAGCTATTAGCAGCTGTTATGCCGGCAAAAGAGATGTCGCGTGTTTATTTACAACAGAGCCCACTTGATACCATTGATTGTGCATGCAAAGCACATGTTAGTTTGGCAAAAGGTGAGTTTGCTGCAAGATGTAATAATCCTACAATTCCTGGCACACAATATTGCGGTACTCATACATATTTTCGCCCATCTGTTCAACGACGCATAGATGCTGTTGAATTAATCCGCTTAAAATCGAGTATTGACCGACCAGAACTCTGGATTAACCCAGAAACTGGCGCAGTGTTTGATGGAAATATGACACCTGCTGGATATTATAATCAAAAGAATGGTAAATTAACTCTTATTAGACGTCTTGTCCAATCTACTTAGAGGCATGGTGCGTTAAATTTTTAACAAGTAAACTGGCTATGAATATTGATTTTGTAAAAGGAGGCTATTTTAATTGGTTGCCTCGCCATATATTCTCAGGCACTGATCTCGCATCCATTCAAGATCTTGGACGTGGTCTAAAACCATTTCTTCGTCATCTAAATGCATTCTCCATAAAATTTTCATCACGTTATAAAGGCCCACCACCCTTTATAGGATTTCAACGACGTATTATTGAAGTGGGTATAATTGCAATGCGTTTGCGACGCGCATTTCGTACATTGCTTCATCATTGGCTTTGGCGCAAAGCAGAACGAAACGCACTACCTGATAATGATATCATATCCATGATGCCTTATCGTCGACCCATTGTCATTTATGACATGTTACAGCGACGCCGTTACAAGTTTGAAGCAGCAATGATCGTGGAACATATTTGTAAACAGCTTGAATATATTAATTATGGATTTGTAGGCTCACTTTGGCCACGTAACCCCATTACCAATTTGCATTTTTCATCTGCACAGCTATATGTCATTTATAAGGAGGCTTTGCGACAAGGTTGTGCACGATCCACTTTCTGCGCCTTTTATGAGGTTAATTTTAATATGACAGCGTTTTATAATACATATAGCAGCGCTATTGCAACCAATTACAATGTGTATAATGTTAGACAGGTGAAAAATGAAGATGGGCATGAGATTTTACTCGATTTTATGGCAGAGTGTGCAAATGATAACTTGAAACCCATTCATGCAAAAATTATGAACATGTTTGAATGGGCAATTGATAAAATTCCTGATCACCCCTATTTTAAAGCATGGCGAATTGCATTCTATCTTGATACATTTTTGGGTGATAATGATAAAAATAAATTAAATATTACAAAATTGCTAGATATTGTGCAAAACACATATAAAGAATTTCTATCGCTTAGAGTAAAATGCGAGGGAATAGCGGCAGTGACTGTGGCAGTAGAGGGAGTGGAAGACGAGTTGTAGGGGTTGTTACAATGATGCGCAATTACTCTGTCTCTAAAAGAGTTCGCAAATGCTTCTCCGCACTTAACTGCAATATTGTAATTTACAAATATAATGATCCACGTCTCTATGATATTATAAATGACCCGACAACACCGTCTCACTGGTTCTTCACAGGAAACGGCCCCGATTTTGTAACCGATGAAGGAGCGCCTGCAATCGATGAACGCATTTATGGTATACGTGATAAAATGATGTTTTTTATTTGTTACTCGCACCAACTAATTGCAGCGGCAGCAGGTTGTGTGATTTGGCAGGCGGCAGAGATGTTTGAGGGAGACTGCCAAATCCACTATCTCCCTGGCAAAAAAGCAGATCCTATTTTTGCAGATGTTTCAGCCGATGAACGATTTGCAATCTATCACCGCCAATATGTTAAAAAAGACTGCAAACCACCAGGCTGGAAAATACTCGCATTATGTAATAATCGCAACGTTGAATATATTGCTTTTATGAAACACGGACGCAATATGTATGCGAGTCAGGTGCATCCTGAATTTAGACCTGAGACTTATAAGGTTTTAGAGAATTGGCTGGCACTTACGGCCAACCATTCATCCATATAATAGCCACCAAGCGAGGAATTTTCAATAATTTGACGAATGCTTGAAAATTCTTTTGGCGCCGCCTGTGCTTTGTCTGGGAACCATGTACGAATCCAGTTTGCGCGTGAGGGAGCAGTACCAGGAACAACGAAACCGTCGCCATGGGAAAGCTGGCGGTCAGCGGCAGACCATTCATCAGGAATGTCATCTGGGAATGCGAAATGAATAAACCCTTCTAACACATCCTGTGTCTCTTCATCCATTGCCGTCGCAGCCGCATATATGCCGTTCCTTAGCCCAAACTCCGCCGCTTTCCTATTCCAATAACTACATCCCTCTAACAGTTTCCATACATCATTCCTCTTCAAATCACCTTCGGTCGTTTCCTTATAGGTCATACGGCCACGGGATGTTAGCCATTTAATAGCTACAGTCTGCACTTTGAAACATCTGCGTCTGCGTCTGCCAACTGTCGCCTGCCATTCTGCCAACCTCTCCTGCATCCCAGCCGACAACTCTGCAGGTTCAGCTGCCGCCGTTGCTGCTGCAAACTCTTTATTGGTCATCGTTAAAATTGCTGCATCTACAATTGACCACAATATACGCCAAATAGGACTGCTAACCCCTGCTAATAACTTCCTAACTGCTGCAGTATATACTCGTCTTTCAAGAATAAGGCCCTTTACTGCCGCACCCTTTAATATATATAAGGCTGCGGCACGCAAATCATGTTGTTGAATAGCGTTTGCGAGAGCGGTATCCGGCTCTGAAGAGTTATTGTGAAGGCTCATATTTTTCATTTGGGTTTCTAGGGATGGGGCTTTCAAATCTTCCATTGCTAAAACAGCGATGGCGACTACTGATCCATCTGCTGCAGATTTAGGCGAACGGAGTATAGAAAAGCTTAGTAGACGTAGAGAATCTGCCGACAACGTTGTGTTTATTGTAGATGCCGCATTAGCAATCATTGGAAGAAGTGATAATCTTCCAAATGGTCCGATGGAGAATATCCAGACATCGACCATGATTTTTAATAGGAGCCCGTACTCTTCCGAATCAATTAGTTCTTCTGTCCAATACATTCCCTCTTCGATCCGGCGCTCTATAAGTGCATATCGAAGTGAGGCGGCGACTTCATCGAGGCGAAAGAGATGGCGTGAAAGGCTTGTAGACATATTATGTGTGTTGGGTGCTGATGGGTCAGCGGTTAATAGTTTTCAAATTTTACGGAAGCCACGAAGTAGATTTTCCAGAATGGCCGCAGTACCACAAATGGAACTTGCGAATGAAATTATCCCACGGCTCTGGCTCGGCAATCGTAATGCCGCCCTCGATCTTAATTGGATACAGCAACACGGTATTACCAGTGTTTTTAATGCAACAAAAGACATACCATTTGCCGAAGGAAGCGTCACTGAAAAATATCGAATCCCTGTTGATGATAATTTAGAAGAGAGTGAAATTATTAATATGGCAAAATGGTCTCCTGAAATTGTATATAATGTTTTGAAAGCGTATCAGGGGGGCAACCATATATTAATACATTGTGCGGCTGGAATGCAGCGATCTGCGGCGATTACAGCAATGACGCTGATTGCGCTGAAGGGTATGACAACAGATCAGGCAATTGCATTTATTAAGAGCCGTCGCCAAATAGCTTTTTATCCTGCAGCAAATTTTTACAAATCTATTCAAATGTTTGAGCAATATTATAATCAAGTATTACGGCCTAGTTTGACAATGGCTGCGGCCAATAATAAGAAAAATGTATAAATGGCGGCAGTAGTATGTGGCAGGAAATTATAGTATCTGGGGCTGCAGGTTTGGCCTGCAAACTCTATGATAATGGTGTTGATATTGCAGGCTGGCCCGATGGTAGTTGGCAATTAGAAGGTAGTAAAATATTGGTTGTTATATTTACTACCTTGTTTTTAATAAATAATTGGAGTGCCACACTTATTTTTGCGGTATATGCGATCATCTGCAACTTGCAGAAGTCTGCAGACACGATATTTTGGCAGGCGGCAGGGATCATCCCTGCCATCTCGGCAGTCTGCTTGGCAGTTGCAGGAACTCTGCCAACATTGGCAGATGCAGGTTTGGCAGCAGTAGCAGGTGCACTTGTGTATATTGAAGCGGCCCTATATCCTGAAGAGATGAGCTGGAATAAATGGATTGGACGACTGGCAGTAATAACAGGTTCACTTGGTATTCTTCTAATTGCAGTTAAAAACCCTGACTGGCCTGTAATTATTCCAATGCTCGCCGCATGGACGGCTGGCTATAATTTACTAAGTGTTCTATGGACAAAGTCTGGCCCGGCCGACTAGACGCGTTTCTAAATAATTCTTATAATATACTAAGTTTTAGCCATGTTCTTACAAGAGAACATATTATCAATATCTCTTATATCAATAATTGCATTGGCAGGTGGATTTCTGTTTAAATCGTATGATGACTTGGTGGATTTATATAAAATGGATCCACAAGCGCCGCAGTTAGAGGTGTTGAAAGTTGTACTTGTATTTCTGGTCTCAACACTTTTAATGCAAGATTTTACATTTTCTGTTGGAATGCTCCTTTATTGCTGCCTTGCATTCCTCCTTGGATCAATTGATACACCCTTCTGGCGGGCCTGTATGGTTCTTCCCTTTATCACAAGTATTCTATCATTCTCGTCATTTTCTTATAATGGAGTTATTGATATTGCACAACGTGTTATGCTAATTGTTGGTATATTAATTATGAATTTAGCGGAATGGTTGGTGTTTTCTGAGGAGACAAGTGAGATGAAAACATATAGTCGATTGGGTGGCATAACCGCCGCGGCATGTATTAATTTATTTACACGTGGTTGGGCCGCATATCCTACAATAAATATTACAACATGTTGGACAATTGGTTATTTAATATCACATATCATATTCCATACACTTATATATCCCTATTTGTTACGACGCAAAGAGGCGGCGGCTGCAGCTGCGACGGCGGCCGTGCCCGCGGCGTCTGCGTCATCCCAAGAGGAAATGAACCAGCCTGATAAATAATATGGCGAATATTGCTGAATTTATAAAAACCGCATTTGCAACCGCTAAAGAAGTTGTCATAAAAGCCCCCAGTGTCGAAGAGGAGACAGTTACTGTTATAGAGCCGTCCCTACCCCAGCCAGTGTATAAACCATCATCACAAGTACTCAGCCTCTCTTTTGCAATCCTAACCGGCGTCTTTTTTAAACTTTATGATGATTTCAGCGATCTTTCTATCCTGCCCGACAACCATTTCCTCATGGAATTCTTTAAAGTCGCCATTACCGCTTTTACAACTCTTATGTTATTACAAGACTTTTATATAACCGTCATCTTCCTTATTCTCTCTATAATGGAATTAACACTCAAGTCTGCGGATACGATGTTTTGGCGTGCAGGTATTCTTATTCCTGCAATCTGCTTCCTCCTCCATTTACCACATTTTGTCATGCCAACACCAACCTTTGTACTCGTCCTAATTGCCCTTGTTGCACTCTTTTTATTTATTATTTACGTCGAGAAAATAACATTTCCAGAAGAAACAAGTACAAATAAATTGATAAATCGCGCTGCTATTTTTGCAGGAGGTGTACTAATGCTCTATAATACCGGCAAATACAGCGGCCAACCCTATATTCCTCTAATTGGAGGTTGGACCGCTGGCTATATGGGTATTTATATTATTACCCATTTATTTGAGTTATTAACAAAAAATGCCCCTCAACCACATGAGGAATAATACGGCAATTACAAGGCACAGCGGCAATTAGAAATGAGTGACCAGGTTCACTTACATATTTCAGAAAATATTGGAAATTACATTGCAATATTTACTGGATTTTGTTGGAAGCTTTATGATGATAATACGGATCTCGCCATCCTTCCTGATAACGCTCCATTTATTGAGATCCTTAAAATACTTATTACAATCCTAACTGTTCTACTTTTATTAAGTGATATATATTTATCAATAGTATTTCTGGTATTAACTGCGTTTGTATTTTTTGAAGGAGTGGCTGAAACATCATTTTGGAAAGCGGGTGCTCTTATTCCAATCCTTACAACTTTCCTTGGATTTGTATCATTCAAACCGAGCGCTGGCGAACTCGCATACTTCTCTGGAACACTTGTTGTATGTGTTGCAACACTTTTAGCAGAACATAAACTATTTCCCGAAGAAATTAGCTGGAAAAAAGCTGCGGCTCGTATAATTAATGCAGGCATTGTTTTCATTTTCCCTTATATGTTTCCTCAGTATTCATATAGCCGTGCTTTCCTCCTAATTGCATTCTGGAATCTTGGTTACACTGCAGCATGGCTAGCTGTTCATGCGTATCAGGCTGTTACTTCTACTACTGCAGAATCTGAATAATCATCGCCGCCATAACTGTTTTTAACAAACATTACATTATTTGCCATTACACGCTTCATACCTACTCCCGTACCTGCAATCCAAACCTTTAGTGGATGTTCGCAATAAAACAATTCATTGTTTGTCATAATTGCTGTATTATAATCCGCCTTGTCTTCATCTGTTAGAAGATCAAATAAGGGCGCATGATATGTACTAAATATTACATTCATATGTGTATTTTCAGGATTTAGAACAATTGATCGCAGAAAATCACGCCCTTCAATAAACATATTTGCAATTGCACGTTTATTAATCATATCTAGAACAAGACCACTGCCATGCGTTTTATATTTCATATTAACTCCAATCATATCTCTAACTGGTGTTCCTACGCCATTTAGATGGTTCCAAAGAGTTGTACCTGCAATATGATGGGTTGTTCCAATATCATATGCTCGATTATCGAGAATTCGCATATTAGAGTGTTTATAAACAGCGTGATATAATTCTGTTAGGTTTTGTGAGTAGCAGTTTTGAGGATTTGCACTGTATTCGGCTGGACCTGGAATAACATATACATTATCAAATGAGAGCGATGCATTTTTAAGAAAATCTCGCCCAGCAATTGTATGTGGTTGTACACAATTGCCGGCGAGGACAAGAGTGGGCGCGGACGGCTTCAACAGCTTTGAAAATGGCTGTTTCTGCGCCGCCTTAAATAGCTGACTTGCGTATTGGATCTTCATTACTTTGAAGTCTCTTGTAAACTTTATGTTCAGTCCACAGTAGAACGCTCTCATGATCGCAGCTGCTGCATCTGGCCTAGCAGTCATTGGTCAGTCATTGGCCAGTCTATATCCCATTTTAATAAAACGTGTTGATACAAACATATTAACACAAACAACTGTCCGATTTGTTATATTGCCTATTCTGGCATTATTAATTGGTGGTACGGGTGCATTTAGTGCTGTTACAGATTCTTGGGGGAAAATTGGGATAGTACTTGCGGCAGGTGCCTTGAACTTGACACATGTTTTTAGCTCCTATACCGCATTTGATGAACTCCAAGCTGGTATTGCAATGTCTATCTTTTATACATATCCTTTTTGGAATTTACTGGGTGCTCGCATATTTCTAGGAGAACCAATCAAAGCATGGACATTACCACTTTTTGCAATTGCTTTGCTAGGCACATACCTAATTGCTTCCGCAGCGCCTGAATCAACCTCCTATAAAGAACAAAAAGGCGGCAAGTCAATACCTCTTCGCGGTATTATAGCCGCATTTATGGCCGCATTGACTGAGACCGGCCTCTATCTAACTGTACGCGGATCATCGACTACAAACCCTTTCTCGAATATGATATTACTCTATTTGGGTGGTGCGGCACTCATTATGGGTGCACTGCCATTCTTTAAAGCGGCTGGACAGAGTTTGGATTTACAATTAAAAAGCCTATTGCCTGCTGGAGGCTTTAATGCAACTATTGGATTTACAAGCGCTATTTTACTATTTTTTACCGCGCGCCATTTACCTGCATATATGTATTCTATATTGGCGTTTGTGGGTGTTGCAACGTCATATTTATATGGTGTGGCATTTGCAAAGGAGATACCGAGTGGGCGTGCTATTACAGGTACTGGACTTGTAGTAAGTGCTATTGGACTTTTATATAGTATGAGTTAGGGGGCTTTTGGTGTGGAGAGGCGTGCTAGACGGGCTTGGCGCATACGCTCTTTTTCATCGGCTGTTGGTATTTTAGGAGGTGTTGTTGTCGTTGTTGCCGGCGAACTAAATGTTTCATTTAGGGGAAATGACATACCACCTGATGAGGGAAATGATGATATAGGAGGCACGGGTTCGGCAAGGGCTGCCACTGAAGCCGCTGCTGCCGCTGCCGCTGCATACTCTGCAACCTCCTCTAACGGCTCACTGAAATCAACTACTACCTCACCACCTAACTGCACCAATTCCGCAGGCTCACAATCTTCAACCCATATATCAACTGGATAGTCACCCAACTTTTCAATATAAATTGTAAACTGGGTGTGCTTTTGCAATAACGGGTAGTCCATCATTGCTTCTTCAAGAAGGTCGCGCATTTCTGAGTGGTAGATTGCATTATCAAGAGGTTTCAACACAATTTTTGTTGCTTGTTCAAGATCATATACAACTGTTGCAGTTACCTTCAGTGTAGTAGAGCCGCTCGTAAGTTCTTGATATATTGAATAAGGGAGATAAATTGAATAATCATCGCATTCACATGGACCTGCGACTGCAACATAACGGACAATGCTATTAGGAACGGTTGTAAGTTTGAGAACCTGCAATCCGCTCTCATGATCTGCAAACAATCTGCTAAATGCTGCTTGGCTAATATATGCAAATTTGCTTGTATTTGTTCCAAAGGGAAGCTCAAGAATAGAATGTACTGAATAGAGCATGGCTTGATTTATTTGTATTAGAGATGGTGTGCAGCAAATGTTGTGGAAGAATGGCTGTCAATTTTTTCAGTATTTAAAAGGAGATGGATGCGGATGGAGAAAATCAGTTTATGGCACCAATATCAACACCATTTCCAGCATCACCATTGGTTGAATTACCCTCTATACGTAATGTACGGGCGGTTGCCGATGTGTCAGGGGCACTTGTAAAGGTGGTACCTGATGTGTCAGGGGCACTTGTAAAGGCGGTACCTGATGTGTCAGGAGTGCTTGTAAATATAGTAGCATCTGCGCCAGCGGCCCCAGCATCTGCAAAAATTACTCGAAAAAAATTTTTATGTTTTCGCAAAAATATTAATAAAATTGATGAATTAATTAATGTAGTATTACTACTACCAACATTATCTGATTTAGATAAGATAACAATTCGCATTCGTTATATTGAACTATTAATTACATTTAATAAACGATGTCTATATTATTCTATTTTATTTAGGGTATTACGTATTATTGTGACGGTTGGAAGTTTACTTGTACCTGCATTATTGTCAGTTCAATATGATGAAAAATATAAAACAGATATGTACTGGGCAACATGGGTTATTTCATTAGCTGTTACAACATCTAACGGAATATTTACTTTATTTAAAATTGACAAAAAATATTATTTTTTGCATACAATTCGAGAGCTTTTAATATCTGAAGGGTGGCAATATATTGCACTAACAGGTCGTTATGGTACAGGTGGGCATTTACCATTAGAAGGGGGCAAACGCACACATTCTGCGCTATTTCCTTTTTTTTGCCATTATATTGAAAAAATAAAATTAAAACAGGTTGAAGAAGAATATTATAAGGGCATTGAATCAAATCAAACACAATCATATGTAAATGCGCCACAACCGCAGCAGCAACAGCAACAACAACAACAAAGTGCTGTACAAACAGCAAGCAAGTTATATCAAATTACACCTGATAAAAATATAGCACAAGCTGAAAAAAAAGTTGAAGAAAATACCAAAGTGCAGGTAAATCATTTCTTAAATAATATGGCACAAGCGCAGCA
>JACCDO010431649.1_pt1 | contig 12755 bp, 11 predicted proteins | sample 7446101 | NCBI WGS metagenome assembly JACCDO01 (sample SAMN15323440, study PRJNA562643) | freshwater metagenome | isolation source: river surface water | place: USA:Blue River Watershed | collected 2017-08-16
AACCACTTTTAACTAACTCAGCGCATTGACTATCTGCTTCCTCTGGAGCAATAACATAAGGAATACCCATAATTTCTAATAATTCAATACACTCTTGAATTTGTGCTTTACTTATAGATACTGTTCTCTTAAAATACTTAATTTTATCCTCTTCATTCATATCATCATCATTTAATTTTTCGGATGCTTTTTGTTTAACCTCTTTTCTATTATTAATTGTTTGCCATTTAAATTGTGGCGGTTTCCCATCAAATACATAAATTGGAATAATATTCATTTTTAAAAGATTAATAGTTTTATTAAATAATCCAAGAATATGAGAACTAATTTCACCCTGATTGGTAAACATATCTGCACCAGAGTTCCTAATAGCAATAACAACTTGATATAATAAAATACTAATATCAATAGCAATCATTTGACCTCCTAATTCCTCATTGTTTGGTTTTTTAATGACATTAGGATAGTTTGTATTCAAAAATTTAAGCATTTTTTTGATACCCATTCAGGATTTAATATATATTAAAAATATTGTTTTATATTGTTTTATCAATTTTTATTATGGATTTATAATTTACAAAGTAAATTATAAATTACCAGAATAACCTTTGATTGCGTGGACGTTTATAATAAAATATTAACTTTGTTAATATTTTATTAACGTCCCACGTTATCAATTTTTATAATATATTATACTTTGTCTAATATATTATAAAGTTAATAGGGAGAGATATGAAAAACTGAGTTTTTCATATCGCCCTATCAATTTTTATGGCTATTCAAAATCTTTTTTATAATTACAAATTATCCAATTGTAAATAAAATTATCTAAAATATATATATATTATGCCATTATATGAAATTAAAGAACCAATAAAAGATTTCATTGGTGCTGAAACATTTGAAGATGCAATTATTAAATTTCTTAAAGATAATATCAAAAGGGGTTATGAACAAATAAAAATAACAGATCATGTAATTGAATGTATTTATGCTATTAAATACAACTCTACATTTACAAAATTTAAATTTAATCTAGAACAAAAAATAGAAGTTCCAATTATTGTTCAACCATTTAATGTAGAACAATTATTTGATTACGGGCATAGTAGCAAAAAACAAACTCAATTAATAAAACCAACTAATGTAAACCAAAACATTGGTTCTCAATATAATGGTAACCAATATAATGTAAACCAATATTATGGAAACCAATATTATGGAAACCAATATTATGGTAACCAATATTATGGAAACCAATATTATGGTAACCAATATTATGGTAACCAATATTATGGTTATTATAATTCATTAAAAGATGCTGAAAAACTTAAGATTAAAGAACTACTTGAATTATACTCTAATAAATATACATTATTAGATGGTAAATCTCATTTATTATGGAATAGTAAATATTCTAATTTATTTGATGAGCCAGATATTGCATCTAGAATAAATTTAAATGATATAAATGATTTATATATAAATCACACTAGACCAAGTGGTAATTTTACAACATGGGATACATTTTTAGGTTCAATTAGCAATGTAGATGATTATATGAAAAACCAAAAAGGTGGTTTTGATAGTAATGTTTTAAAAATCATGAAGGATAGTCTTGATATTAAGATTAATCCATTAAAAGAAATAAAGAAAACAGGGAAAAAAGTAATTTCTTTATCATTATTTAATGCTAATTTTAAGGGTAAAAATGTTAAATATGAATATACCAATGAAAGAAAACCACCACATTTTTATACTAAAGTTTTATTAAATGCAATTAATTCATACAAAAAATATTTACCAGATTGGATTATTAGATTATACATAGATGATACAATTCCAATTTATGATGATAGTGGTAGGATTAATATAGAAAATCAAATTTCTTTACCAGAAGAAACAAAACAAGTATTACGTAATTTTTTTTCTGAAAATAATATGGAATTATTTCATGTTGAAACAACATATTTTAAAAAAGGGGCAGATAAACACATCGCTTTATTCCCAGTTATGTTTAGATATTATTCGATGCATGATGAAAACATTACTTCATGTTTTATTGGTGATATTGATAATGTATGTTCTAGATTTATGGCTGAAATATTAAAGAAATTTAGTAGTGGTAAGGATAAATTTTTAATATTTAAACCAACAAGTGCATATAATAGACCTTTTTTTAATGATAAATGTAAAGATAACTTTTTAGCAGGTATGATTGGTTTCAATAAAGAACAAGGAACTATAATTAATCCATCAATATGGAAATCATTTTATTTATTCTTAGATTTGTACTATAAAGAAATGTATTTAGATAAAGGAAAAGAATTAGACCCAGTTAAAAATACAATGATAGTTAATCATCTTGGATGTAATATTCAATTAAGAGGAATGAATGGACCTTTTTATTATGGTTTTGATGAAAGTGCTATAACAATTATATTTGCAAATTTAATTAAGAAATTTAATACTAATGTGTTTGTTGTTCCATTATATTGGGATTATGGTATGTCTCAATCAGAATTTACTTCATTTGCTTTAATTAATAATCTTTATAAATATTTATCACATGATTTCTTACGAGAATTAGAACACATATTTGATTTATATGTTAATGGCAAAGGTGTATTCACATCTTTAGAAAATTTAACAGTATTATATAATTTTGAACATGCTCCTATCAGTGTTATAATTAATCAAATGATATATCATTTATATTTTGATAAAATAACTAATATTACATTAAATGGTAAAAACATTCAAGTATTTAAAGATATTAATAGTAATGAATTAAGAAATGCATTTAATGTATTCCCATTTATTAGTGGATACTCAATTGATTTTCAAGAAGTAGCAAATCCAATAATATCTGAAATATATAATATGAATATTTCATCAGAAATATTATTTATTATCAATTATTTTGAAAATGGTAAATATGATGCATTTTTGAAATCAATTGATGCTATTAAATATAGAATAAACACAAATAGTTCTAAAAATCCATTATATGTTCAAAACACTTCATTATATTATCCTCAATATCTATATGCATTTACATCAATGATAAATAATAAATTAATAAGTCTTAACAGCTTAAATATTCCAATTGATGCAATTAATTTAAATAATTATAGTATGTTGTTTAATATTGAAGATGAAATAACTAAATTACCTGTATTTAATAAACAATTTGATTATATTATACCATTCGGTTTATTTTGCGCTACTAAAAAAGTATTAATTAATAATTCTTATAATTACGAAGCATTACCATTTGATTATATACTTACAGATATAGATAGTATAACTGATTGTTTAACTAATAATTTTAGTGTATTTCTTGATAAAACTCAATATGAAAAAATGGGAGAACATGGAACATTACATAAAAAATATATTAAAAAAATATCATTCCCCCATCATAATTTATTGGATGATAAAATATATAATAATTTTGTCCGTAGAGTTCAAAGATTAATATCAATAAATGCAAATTCAACTGATAATAAATTATATGTATCAATGCTTAAATATAATGGACCTAAATATAAATATAATTATATGTATTTATACAATTCTTTCTTGGGATGGAGTAAATATATTAAAAATATGAATATGTTATTCATTGTTTTAAGCATTGATAATGAAAGACATATAAATCATATTACAACTAATACATTCGAAAACGGGTCATCTGTTACTATTTTACATGTTTATACCAAAACTGAAATTACTGGTATTGAATATGAAGATAAGGAAGATCAAGAAATGATACAATTATTATTAAAAAATATTAAAATAACCGGTAAGAATATATTGCCAGCAGATATAAATGATATAATATATCCTGCTGCAGAAAAGAAAGCAATAGGTAGTGTTAATCACAATGATCCTCATTATGTACCATTATTTATGATTACTTCTGATGGTTCATATAGTGAAGTAGATAATAATAAAGATAAATATCTTGCTTATAAGGCTAAATATTTTGCTCTTAAAAATAAAATTTTAAAATTAAAATCTCAATTAAATGGAGGTAATTTAGATGAATTAAATAATAATGATATTAAAATATTAAATCAAGATAAAGTAGTTCATTCAACTGGGTCAACTGCAGATTATAAACCAAACTTTATTATGTGGAATAATCAATTAAATAATAATAATCAGATATTTAAATTAGAAAAAAAAAAAGAAAATTATAGATTTAAAAGCACCAATATTCCGAATAATTGTATAACATCTATGGGTACATATGAAAATAGTTTATATCAAGCTCATGAATGTAATGAAAATGATATGAATCAACAATTTAAATTAAATGATTTAGGAGGTAATAATTATATGATACAACATATGAATAATCATGAATTATGTATGAATTCTAATTTATTAGCACACCCTCAATGGCTCCATATTAAATCAACAAAATGCAATTCAGAGGACAATCAACAACGTTTTAAAATTACTAGTAATTTTAAGAACAATGATAATAATGAATGGCATATAATTCCTGCATTACAAAATTTAATACTTGCCTATATTAATGGTGATACTTTAGAAGAGTTTTATGGTAGTATGTGTGGACTTTCTACTGCTATAGGTATTGCTAATACATTTGGTTTTAGATATCATGGAATAATTGAAACATATTCATTTTTGTTTTGTCCTTTAATCTATAATGCATTACATTTAGGAGGTGTTGCTGTTCCACACTCATGGACTATTTTTGATGGACCAGCTGAAGATCAGGAATTATTTCAAGATTATTCATTAAGATTATCTAGAATTCCAGGATGGATAAGATATGCAACTTATATATTAACTCAATATGATTATAAAAATAATTTAAATAATGAATTTGATGAAATTTTATTTAATGAAATGGTTATAATTAAAAGAAGATTGTAATTTGGATTAGGTCAATCATTATCAATATCCATCCGCAAATGAAAGGATAATATTATAAAAAAATATATAATATTATATTTAAAAACCTATAGTTTATTATATACATGTCATATAGAATTGTTCATCCGGTTGCTATGCCAATTGATGCAAATGACTTTAGAGATGCGGTTAAAAAATTCATTAAATTAAATCATTTTATGAACATTGAACAAATTATATTATCAGATCAATATAACCATATGAGAGCTAATGTTAAATACTATGATGATAATAAACGCAGAAAAGCATCTATTCAATTAATACCAATTGATGCTGCTGCTGTTCCATCTTACATTGGTTTCAGCTCAACTGATCCCAAAGCACCATACCCTAATCCAGGATTATCTTTTGCTGTAGGACCATCAATGATTGGAGGTCCTGCTGGAATTATTGCACCAGCTGGTCCTGTAATGGTAGAAAGACCTGCTATGATTGGTGGACCAGTAATTGGTGGACCAGCTATGATTGGTGTCGGAATGCCAGGTCCATTTTTAGTTAACCCTCCTGGTGGTCCTAATGTTGCTGGAGTTGTTTATGGTGCCAGAAATGTTCCAGCATCATCTGGTTCAGCTACAGTAATTGGTCCATCAGCTGTAATTACTGGTAGTAATCAAATTTTACCAATAGCACCTGTTAATCCACCTGAAATGGTTGGAACTGATGGCAAACCAGTTACTGGTGCACCTGTTCCATTTGGACGCGGAGTAATTGCTGGTATTGAACCCGCCGTTGTTCCCGGAAGAGTAATTGGTATGAACGCCGCTCGGCACGTTGTTGTTGGAGGTCCAATGGGACATCGAGTAAATTTTGGTCGTGGAGTTTTTTAATTTCATTATACAAAACTCCATCTAATTTATTAACTTCTCCATATATTGATTTATCAATAATTAATACTTTAATCGAGATAGTAGATGGTGCAGATATAGTATCACAATCTATTTGATTATTATGAATTGATATAATTTGACAACTCAAATTATATTTATTTGATATTAATATCATACCTTTTTTAATTTTCCCTTGTTTTAGAAATCCAGATATAATGTATCCAACTGATTGTATATACTTGAATTTTATAGTATTAAAAATAACTTCATCAGTATCAGTTGTATTATTTCCAGTCATATTTTTCTCAACAAAATATAGCATTTCAAATAAAGTATCAAAATTATTATTAATAGTTAAATTAAAATCGATTATGTTAGTTATATTATCAATATTTGTTTGTTTTTTGCATTCAAAAAATAAATATTTTTCATTATTATAAATTATTGTATTAAAATAAACATCTCTTGATGTTTTGTATTCATAACCTTCTTTTTTCATTAATTTCTTTAAATTATTACCCTTAAAATTAATTCTATATTCATTCATATATTCGTTTCTTCGTTTGATTGATATATTTAACCAAATATTACTATTAATTCCAAGTCTATTAATTTTAATATTTTCAATATAAGAATTACAACCATCTGCCATCATTTTTATAATATCTAATGAATAATCTATTTCTTCTTGAGATAAACTATTATATAATGTCCCATCATCGCAAACACCTATATAATAATAACATATACCATTACCTTCATTAATTCTCCAATTCATTTGAGCTGTTAATTGATTTAATCTAGTATTAGTTATATTTATAAAATGTCTCTTATATTCTATATTACCTTCCTCAATCTCAGCTGGCACAACTTGAATTTGCATAATATATAATATTAATTATTTATTTTTTATAATAATTAATGTTGTTCATTTTGAACCCAACTAATTCCGTAGAAATAATAGGTTATCATGACCCAATTATATTCCAAATAGAACATTAGAAAAAATTGAAATATTTTCGAACTATTAGTAGTTAATAAATTGTATGGTTAAACACCATACTAACGAAAATAACATTGAACCTTTTCATGTCTTTAATTACACACAAAATGCTGGTAGTAAATGTATCCGCGCAATGGATACACCTACAATGACAAATCAATCAGATGCGGAAAGCACGCGGCTATGCTGCGATGAATTGCAGTGCTGTTTTTGTTGGCCTGTTATTATGCTATTTGACATTCTGTCATGTCCTTTCCGTGGATGCATGCATCTGAAGAAAACTCATTGCAGTGAAAATAAATAATTTTTTTATAAATATTGAATAAATAATCATATATTAAATTATATATTATTATAATGAATAACCAGTATGGTGGTTATATAACATCTAGTTTTGTTAGTCAGATAATTATTGATATTTCAAGAAGAGCTAATCAAACGCCAGATATTAAAAGAGATATTAACAGAAGCATTACTAATACAGGTCATGGTTCTATTTTATTAGGTTCATCATCAAGATTAGAAGGAGGAAGTAGAAATATTAGAATGTTAGTAGGAGCACATTTTGCGAGACATGGAACATTGAAGATAGGAACATTTGGAGGTAAATGTAATAGAAATGAAATGACAATTGATACTGTGATTAGAGAAACAATTGAAGAAATTTTTAATATTGAATCATCTCAAATAATGATTGACAGGATAAGAGATTTTTTAAATATTAATACAGATTATTATTATATATTTCAAGCAAGTGAAACAACCACAGCTTATTCTTATATTTTTGATGTAAGTATATTAGGAGATATTATAAGAATTATTGATCAAATTTACAGACAACAAAATATGGTATTAAATATACCTGCAAATGATGGTTTTTCTAATATAGATTTATTTTTGGATGCTAATGTTGTATTTTCTGATACATCATCATTTAGTGGTATCAATCCATCATACGGTCCCAATTCTACCATTAGATTGGTTGAATTTATGAGAAGCAGATATTTATCAAGAGGAATATTTGACACATATAGAAGAATGGGAATTAGAAGGCCATCTGGATTAGATGAAATTAAATATTTATCATTTGTCTCACTTTCGAAATTACTCACAAGTGCTCCATATGGTAGATATGACTTGTTTAATTTTACGAGAAGTAGAAGAGAAAATTTACAAATGCAAGTGTTATTAATAAAATTATTAGGTAAGGATATAATGAGATATATTTTAAGCTATCAATAGATTTATATATGGAGGTCATATTGGTAATATTACTAGAGATAATTAATACTATAGAAAAAAATATATCATAGACAATATGAAAAATAAATATTTACAGTTAAAAACAAAATAGTTGAATTATAAAAATATAATCATATTAATAGTAATGAACATAGATACTTCAACTGCGGAAAATTTTTATAATTCATATCATCAATATTTTATTGATAATATAAAACCTATAAATATTAAATCAGATAAAACATATAAATATATATTTTATTGTATTGAAAATGAAGATATATATTGTATAGAAGGGAGTTCAATGAATGAAATATATTACAAAATTTTATTTAAAATAGGTTATAATTGTTGTAATGAAATATTTGCTAATATTGGTTCTAAATATCAACTCGATGTTCTAAATGATCCCATTCAATTATTAAAGTCTCATTATTTTGAAACTAATAATTATATATTTAAAGAAATTAAATTTCTTCAATCAGATTTAGATGAAATTAAAATTGTTCCAAATATTAAAGTTAAGATAAATAAAAACACAGCCGATGAATTTTATGAAAGTTATAAACTATACTATCAATCTAAGATTTTATCTAAAAATATATCGAATAATATATCGAAGAACATATCAACAAAATATCAATATATATTTATATGTAATGAATTTGTTGATATTTATTTTATTGAAGGATATTCAATAGAGGAGTTATATTATATTGTGTTTTTTAAAATTGATAGTAAGTGTTGGGATAATATTTATGACTCTAACTATTCAACAAAAGAATTAAAAAAACCATTTGAATTATTTAAGAAACATTATTTGCAAACTGATGAATATATATTTACACCAATTAAATTTATATAAATGGCAATGTGTAGTTCAAAATTTATAATTATATTCGCTTTGCGAATTTACTTCACTTCCAAAACTGTTAATAAAATCATCAATATATTGATATAATGATTCATCCATATTATTCATTATAGTATAATCACCTTGTCTATTTATTAAATGATATTCTGATATATCATCAACTGGGCTTTTAGTTTGATTTATTCTAACAATATGAACAGGGACAATTTTAGCATCTGGAAAATATTGTTTTAATACATCAAATTCATTTTCAAATCTCCAATCAGTGATAACTATTTTTGTATATTTATCTATAGAAATTGAATGACAGCAATGTTTAACAAATACATCATAATCAGTTTCTTTTAATATCAATGCTTCATCAATTAATAATTGTCTATTTGTTCTTTTATTAATATCATTATCACATATCATTAATTTACCTTCCTGTGAGTATAATAAATCTAATGGGATATTATAAATATCAGCTACAATTTGTTTTAATGAACCAGCAAATGAATATTGTTTATAACCATATTTATCTATTAATACATTACCAACAAAATCTTTGCCAGAATTTGAAAAACCTCTTAATAGTATTATTATCATTATTAATATTAGATAAATTAATTCTTTAGAAAATTTGTTAGATGTGCGTCAATATATTCGTGCATTTTCTCCTTTGATGGAAATCGGTTTTTAATATTGTTTGGTTGACCTTTAGGAAATACATAATCATATGCTTCATCAGTTAAAATATTCATTGATGAAGTATACAAATCTTGATATGCGATTTTAAGTACTCCCATCTTATACAATTCAATCAATTGTTCTTTAATAAAATATTCTGGAATTGTTTGCGTGTATTTAGAAATAAAATTAAATGGGAATTGTGATTTATTATAAATCCAATCATGTTTAGTTGGTTTAATCATACCCAAATTCAATGCAATCACATTAATCACTTCTGGTGGTATAATTTGTTGATTAACAATTTGATTTAGTGCATTTGCGTATGTTTCGCGTTTATCTTCAACATCAAATACAAAACATAACTGAATTTCTTGTGTAGTCTTAAAAGGAATAATTATAGTTTTATTCAAGTTGAAACTATTATGAGGATATAGTTTAACAACATGTTTATTCAAAATAAATCCTTGCTTTGGTTTATAGACAGTAGCACCGAGTGCGCATTTGTTTTTGTAAAAATATGTGTTAATAAGATGATATACATCAATTCTGTTCTTAAATACCTCTAGTTTTACCTTATCTTTATAAAAACTATATTCATAATCAGGTGAACTAATCATTATTTCTGTTTCGTTTGTTGAAATTTCGTAGGTGCCTTTTTTAATAACAATACTATTATAATATTTAAATTCACTAGTAAAAGTTAGGTCGTTAAAAATACGTTCAATATCAGCGTTGGTTGTAATAATAGACATAAATTTATTATTAAAAGCTATCTAATACAAAATATATTCAATTTTTACAGTGTAATTACAATGTTACTTTATTTTTTAATGTTTATACATAAAAAAATGAACTAATTTTTTTAATATTAATTCTCTATTATTAACAGTTGTTCACACAAGTATCCAGTACTAGGGTGCAATAAAAAATACTACTAATATCAACCATTCACATCCGGATAAAGTAGATTAAATAATGCATCTGCTTCCATATTATTTTTCAAATCATTATATTGCTCCATTTGACTCTCAGTAGGCGGATTAGTTACTAAATGGGAAGCATTTTTTGAGGAAAAACCAAGATTGAGATAGAAAATAAATTGGCGTCGGTTTATATCAGATTCTAGCAAATGTTTAAATGCCTCATTAGGGTGAGCTCCATTAGATATCATATTATCAATGATATCATACGAATAGTCAAAATCTTGTGTTTCCATATCTTCAAAATGCATGATTACATCATGTATTAAAAATATATTATCATCTTCTTTCGAACTACGTTCAAATTTACAAAAATTAGGATACCGCTTAAAAAGTTTTAGCAATATATCAAAAGGATCATTTTCCAGCCTATAATCTGTATAATCCAATGGATATGCAATCAAAAGAATAAAACATATATGAAAACCTACTCGTTTAGCTAACAATAAGATTAAAAGTTTAAATTTATATGCAAGTGCAGGTTCAGTTGGAATGTGAAAAGAATGCTCATGTACATTATGAATGAATTGATTGTAAAAATATTCATCATCAGTAGTGAAAATACAATTATGCATTTGAAGAACACGATAAAACTCTTCATAAGTGCCATCAAAATTGTTCCAAATCATATCATCTAAAATATCAGGATGATTCCGGTAAGCATTAACAAATATCTCCAAATTATTACGCACTAAATTTTCTATACGAACGTGATTATCAATAAGATGAAACATATTACTAGGATTAAGACCGATTAACAACTCAGTTACAATATTATTATCGGTAGAGGGAACTGTAGCCATACCAAAAGAATCTATTAAAATAGGGATTTATAATATAAAATAATTTCAATTTTTCATTATTTGATTAGAAAGTGTATTCACTCTATTATGTGCATCAATTTTTATATATGTGTTATGTGTTATTCTAATTATATTCGCGTAGCGAATTAAAGCGAATATAACATCTATTAATAAAGGAACCCATCCATAATAATTTTTTTAATCTAATCATAATATAATGTCAAAAGCTCAACTTTATAATGACTTGCATCCAGAAAAATCTTTAAAAAATACAGGATTTAAAGATAAAGCAACTGCTAATTATACAATTAATATTGTATCCAAACGTTCTTTAAGATATCAGTTTGATGTTATTAATACAATGTATAACAGAGCTAAATATCATCCACATATAACAGATGATATGAAAGAAGCAATGGTTTTATTTAAAAAATGGTTAAAAAATTATAGTAAATTAAAAAAAGAAGAAGATAAAAAATATCCATGGCTATCATTAAAAAAAATTGCTAAATATGAAAAAATAGCAGAATTATATGGTGTTAGTGAGGTTGCAAGAGGATTAAAGAAAGGGACTAGAACAGAACATGGATTTTTAGAAATGTATAAAAAAGTTGGAGGAAAAGCAAATAAATTACAATACATTCCAGTCAAGAAAAACAAACTAGAAGGACAAGATTATTGGTCTTATAGAATTAGTTTTCTTAATTCAAGAATGGGTCAAATAAAACATAGTCGTTCTCCGCTATATTACACAGAAGGTAAATTTAAAGGATTACCAACTAAACAACATATAATTGTTATTTTACATGGTTATTCGCCAGATAAAAGTATATATAAATGACCAGTTATATAAAAAATATTTTGATTAATTTATTTTATAAATGAATATTAACTCATCCAATTACCAATACCATTCCAATAATTATCAATCTCACGATGATATCTTTTAGGAATAAACGACCATACTAATAAATCACGCATAGACCGTTCACCGCCATCTTTATTTAGTTCATTACCAGCATCAATAATTAATTTACCATTATCTTTATTGCAATAATCACCATTAATTGGATCATTTTTAACACAATTAATAATATATTCTAAAATCTTCATTCTACCAATATCAAATGAATTCTTATTATTTTTCTTACGTAAAGCATTATATTCAGGAATTATATTAAAATGTTTCAATTCTTGAGAAGCATTCATATGTTTCTCATCATCCTCCATAATTTTCATAAATTGTTCTAATGTAAATGTAGCCATTAATATATCAATTTTTATCTAATAATATGAATCAGGTGTATTTTTTACCCAATATAATAAATCTTCTTTACTAATATGTTTTTGTTTATTTAACACAAAATCACCAGTATAGAGATAATCTTCTTCTACACCTTC
>JACCDO010415121.1_pt1 | contig 12751 bp, 12 predicted proteins | sample 7446101 | NCBI WGS metagenome assembly JACCDO01 (sample SAMN15323440, study PRJNA562643) | freshwater metagenome | isolation source: river surface water | place: USA:Blue River Watershed | collected 2017-08-16
ATTGCAAAGTAATCCGCTCTATATCAACTCAAGTTGAGGAATCTCTAAATTTTAAATCATTAAAATTTGTTGCTAAAAATTATATTGATTTCGCAATTTTCAGAACTCCGCAAATTTTAATTAATGCTATATCGCTTAATATTCCGGTGATTGCTCTGTCAGCTTTTTTTGGAGCAAAACAAGCAGGATTTTATGCCATATCTAGCTTGGCACTAAATATACCTAGCTTGATTTTTGGCAAAAGTGTTTCTGATGCCCTCTATCCAAAACTCGTAGATGCAGAGAGAAATAATGGAAATATTTATTTCCTCATTTCAAAAGCTACATTAGTGATGGCGTCAATTGGGATTATCCCTTTCCTTCTTCTGCTATTTTTTGCAGAGCCTTTTTTTGCATTTCTCCTTGGAGAAAAGTGGCGTATGGCTGGTAATTATGCAAGCTGCTTATCGGCGATGATTTTTTTGGCTTTATTAATCGCCCAGTAGTTGCAGTAATACCAGTGATGAATTTGCAAGCATGGTTATTAAAATATGAAGTCTTAAGTAGCTTAACAAAAATAATCTTCCTTTTTCTTGGTCTTTTATTGATTAAAAATGATATTTGGGCAATTGCATTGTTTTCTTTTTCCGGTGCAGTGGCATATATTTATTTAATTCTCAAAATAATTCACTTAGCCAAAATAAGGTACCGATAATGCAAAAAAAACAGGTCTCGACATCTCATTATAGTTTTAATAAGTATCTTCATTTAAAAAGGTGGCTTAGTCTATGGCATCAAATTGATGAAATTTTAGCTTGCGAACCTACTAGAGTTTTAGAAATTGGACCGGGGCTTGAAATACTAAAGAACATTTTGTCTTGTTATAAAATTCCAATCCATACGGTGGATATAGACCCAGATTTAAAGCCAGATATTGTTGCCTCAGTTCTAAAACTGCCCTTTTCAGAGGAAAGCTACGATTGTGTGTGTGCCTTTCAGATGTTAGAACATTTACCGTATGAACAAGCTTTGCTGGCTTTCAAAAAGATGGCAAGAGTATCAAGAAAAAATATTATTGTAAGTTTGCCTGATGCAAAACCTTTATGGGTTTTTTCCTTTAACTTACCTTGGTTTGGGCATTTCCATTTAGAAACACCACACTTATTCAAACTTTTTCCAAAAAACATATTTTTAATGGGCAACATTATTGGGAAATCAATAAACAGGGCTATGAACTAAGTAAAATTAAAAATGATTTTCTAAAATATCAGGTGATTCTGACCAATACATATCGGGTTAAAAATCATCAATATCACCGATTTTTTGTTTTTAAGAAGCTTTACGCAGAGTAAATTTCTTAAAGTAGATTATCAACTTATGTCATAGATGATATAAACTTAGGGTTATATAAATTCTGTGCCTCCACCATATCATCAATGATTTCTCAAAAGTACTCCAATCATAAGATTTTTATCTTTCTTGTTTGGTATATTCAACTTAGTAAAGTTTTTTTTATAAAATCCCCAAAGCAGCTTTTATTTGCTGTTGGACTTGGATTATTTTCTGAATTTTGCTCTTTAGTTGGTTCTGCTCTACCAATAAAAATTATATTATTGATGGGATCTGACAGTATCCCAAAATACTTTCCTAGTTTTATGATGGATTTCGGGAAAAACAATCTTATTTATTTGCTAACACTAGCAAGTATTTTTTGCTGGGTACTGTTTATTATTTCTGAGTTGACTAGCGATAAAATCTGTCAATCTAGTTCAAAAAAATTAATTATTCAGAGTGCACTCAAAGAGCTTTCCTCAAGAGACCGAGAGCAGGCTAAAAAAGCCTATGAGCGTTACACAAAATCTATTTCTGATCTGATCTTTTCATTGGTGGCATTTATTACTATTTTGTTTATTTATCCGGCTGTCGCTTATGTATGTTTGGGATATTTAATTTTCTTTTATTTATTCCTGATGCTAATTTTCTCAATTGATCATTCAAAAAGAGTAGCCGATACAAGACAAAGGATTCTTGACTGGATTCCAGCCTCTTCAAATATTGGTTTCTTTGCACCTTTTTTATTTATGATTTTCGATTACACTCAAGGAACTTCCCCCGGAATTTTATACGCCCTTATCTCTGTCATTTTATCTAGGCAACTCTTAAGAGGGCATATGCGTGGGTTAAAGAGCCTTAATCTTCTTTACAGTTATAAAACTAGAAATATTATTGAAACTTGTTACATTACTAAAAGCTAAAACTGACGATGAAAATTGAATTGCCTAGGGTTTCTATCATCATCCCTACTTACAAAGATTGGGATAGACTTCAACTCTGTTTAGATGCGCTTAACAATCAATCCGTTTCGAAAGATATCTTTGAAATTATTGTAGTTAACAATGAGCCCAATATTTCGACCCCTAATCATTTAGTAATCCCAGAAAATTGCTCAATTGTTGAAGAAATCAAGCCTGGCTCCTATGCTGCAAGAAATAAAGCACTATCTATCGCAAAAGGAGATATCATTGGTTTTACTGATTCCGATTGCATTCCAGACGTGAATTGGATAGGTAACGCATTAAAGATTTTTGAAAACTCAAAAAATATAGACAGAATCGCCGGCGAGGTTGTAATTTTTAGAGAACCCAATAGCTCATGGCTTGCTTGGAAATTTGAGTCAATTACTGCCTTTAATCAAAAATATAACGTCGCAAATGGTGTGTCGATTACCGCCAATTTATTTGTTAAAAGAAAAATATTTGATGATGTCGGCTTGTTTGATGATAAGTTATTTTCTGGTGGTGATATAGAGTGGAATAAACGTGCAAGCCTTAAAGGTTGTAGTTTAGTTTTTTCTGATCAAGTTTTAGTTAATCATCCGGCTAGACAATCTATGAAGGAGATTATTCAAAAATCGCGAAGAGTCATTGGCGGATTGTATTTACAGTTCTGTAAGCAAGGCAGATTTGGCTACTTATACTATGCTTTGCGTCAATTAGTTCCACCCGTGAAGTTTGCTTTGGTACTCATTAAAGATGATAAATCCATTTTATGGACTATTTTTGCTTGCTTTATATATTGGGCAATAAAATTTCTTATGCTTATTGAGATTATCAGACTTCGTCTTGGCGGAACTCCATTAAGACAATAATTCTTAAGTATGCATTATTTAATTAATCTTTGTAATCAGATTGGCGCTGGCCCCAAGAAGCTCTCGCTTCAACTAATTTCAGAGTTGCAGTCCCATTCTAATTTATCAAAAAAGTTTTTAATTATTGTTCCTGATTATATGGAGTATAAAGAACTACATTCCTCTGAGAATGTAATGTTTATAAAAATAAAACGTTTTGAATCAGCTCTAATGAAGGCTTTCTCTAGACTTTATGTTGATTTATTTCTTATCCCTCGATTGGTAAAAAAATATCAAATTTCTAGTCTATTAGCATTTGGCAATTTTCTTCTATCGCCTATAAATATTAAGAAAATTGTACTTTTACATCATCCATATTTGTTTGATGATGACCAATTATCTCGGCTTGGCTCAGTTAAAAAATCTATAGAAAAATTAAAAAGAGTGTTGTTTAGTTTGACCTTAAGCAACACTGATGAAGTTGTAGTGGAAACGCACTATGTGAATAAGCAATTTTCGCACAAGTGGCCTTGGTTCAAAGGGAAAGTGCATATCATTGAAAATCCTATTAGCTGGAGCTTTGCATCATTAGATCAAGCAAGACTTAAAACTATCATTGAGAACAGAGCAAGTTCATTGCATAAGTCAATTCAAATCATTTTTGTAAGTCGTTTTTATCCGCATAAAAATCATATTTTTTTATGTCACTTATCTGCACTCCTCCAACAACATTCTATTCAGCACATTATCAAGGTTACAGTGGACAGCTCAATTCCGGAGACTAAGATATTTTTAAAAATGATACATGATCAGAAATTACCAATCATTAATCTAGGTGAAATTGATCAGAAGCAATTATCTGCTGAATATGAGCAAGTGCACCTAATGATCTTCCCTTCGGAATCTGAAACTTTTGGTATTCCATTGATAGAGGCACTAAATTTTGCTTTACCTGTAATGACCCCTGATCTTGATTACGCAAAAGCAATTCTTGGTAATGCCGGAATTTATTTCAACCGAGGGTCAATTGAAGAATGTTTGGTGAAGCTTCATTGTCTTGTTAATAATAAGCAAAACTATATTGATGCTTGTCATGGCTCGCACAAACAAGCAAAACGTTTTAAACGCTCAGACCAATGGCTTGAAGATTATTTAAAAATTTTATGATTTCATGCGACACTGAATTTATCAATTAAGTATATTTTCATTGGTAAGCCAATGGTTTGTTAAAGAAATTTAAAAATGCTATAATCTTAACTAAGTTTTAAATTGACATCAGTAATGGTGTTCAATCCAACTCATGACTTCCAGACCACTAAGTCAAATCTTAGTGGTTTTTATTTTTAATAAAGATAACGCAGATGACTACCACTATCGTACTAGAATATTTGAAGAAACATGGTCAGAAAATGGACCGTGAAATCGTAAAAGATACAGGCATTAATTTAGACACCGTCAGAAAGTTAATTTCTGAGTTGGAATCTCAAAAGCATATTTCATGCTGTAGCGTTGTGAATTATGAAAAGGGGCAACCAATTGATGGCATTCTATGTCGTGTTTCAGGTTATGTCCCACCTGCTGCTCCAGGAAGAAAAGCACAACCTAGTAAAGTTGTTTAGTTGATTGCAGGGATAGGTTTGCAACAGATGCAAATCTATCCCTGAATCTACATTGTTTTAAACTCCACTGAGCTAATATGGTAAATATCAATTTGTATTCCATAATATACAAAATGATGTAGCTAATCCGATGTGTAGTTAATAAAAAAAATTGCTATACTGCCTATCAAAATGCAATCCATTTAGCGATTGCTAAATTTTGGATAATTGGAATCTTATTCAAGATTCAATTAAATCTAGTTTTATTCTTTATTAGGAAACCTTATGAAACACTTCTTCAAATTAATCCTTCCAGTTCTAGTTGTTCTTCTTTCAGCTTGTAGTAACAAAGTTGTTGAAATCAAGCCCGGTTCTGAAAATGTGTCTCTAGTTAACCAGCAAGATGTTGCTAATTGTGAGTCCAAGGGCAAAGTTACCAGCACAGTGACTTCTAAGGTTGGCATATACACGCGTGACGTGGACACTGTTGAGGCGAACTTGATACAGCTGGCTAAGAATAGCGCAGTATCTGAGGGCGCTGATACTATCGTCAAAGGTCCCTCAGCAAGTTACGGTGAGAGAGAATTTGATTTATTCAAGTGTCGATAAATTTACTTGATGAAAAATATCCCACATAAATTTATTTTCTTTATGAATGTTTTCGCGGTGCCGGCATGGCTTTTTCTTGGCTATGCCTTATTCCCGCTATCGAGCTCTTGGCAAACGCTCAACCTTGGGCTGTCCATCACACTTTTATACGCTGCAATTATCTTTGTTCCCACACTCAGTGCCTTTACTATTTTTAACCGCAAGCGTGGAAAAACAAATCTAATTGCACAAGTGGTTAATTTCGTCATCATCGCTTTTTTTAGTTTTAGCTTTGCCGAATTAGTGAATATGCAACAATTCGATATCGCCTTGTTGATCACCACGCTAATTATTGTGCTTCCTGCATTATTGAATATTTTTACCTTGCGAAAATTACGTGGCACTAATGTAATGTAAACAGTTAGATTGCCTGTATTCTGAACTTTGGTTTGTGAAATTTTTTCTGTTTCATATTTAGAGGGCAACTCAATATGCTAACTGATATTGAAATTAACCAAGCAAGCAAGCTCAAGCGCATCAAGCAGATTGCCAAGAAACTCAATATAACTACTGGCATACAACAATATGGCGAATTTAAAGCGAAAATTGACGTTAATTCGCTCTCCCTCAGCCCCAGCCATCAAGCACGTCTTATCCTAGTCACCTCCATTAATCCTACTCCTGCAGGGGAAGGCAAAACTACCACCACTATAGGGCTGGCTGATGCTTTGTGTTCCTTAGGAGAAAAAGCCTTAGTTTGTCTTAGAGAGCCCGCACTTGGCCCTGTATTTGGCAAAAAAGGCGGTGCTACCGGTGGAGGCTTAGCGCAGGTCGCGCCTATGGAAGATATCAATCTGCATTTCAATGGCGACTTTGCTGCGATTGCTGCTGCCCACAATTTACTCGCTGCTATGGTTGATAACCATATTTATCATGGAAATAAGCTAGATATTCAAACGATCAGCTGGCGTAGGGTGATTGATATGAACGACCGCAGCTTGCGCGATCGCTTCGATATAGTGGTGGCTTCGGAGGTAATGGCTATCCTATGCCTTGTTGACGATGCACAACAACTAGAACAGCGTCTTGGCAATATCACTATCGGCTTTAATAGCCAAGGCCAAGCAATTACGGCAAGGCATTTAAAGGCCCATGGGGCGATGACTGCTTTGCTAAAAGAGGCGATAAAACCTAATTTGGTACAAACCTTGGCGGGCACTCCAGCGATTATTCATGGTGGACCATTTGCCAATATTGCGCATGGTTGCAATAGCGTGATTGCCACTCGCTTAGGTCTTGCACTAGCAGATTATGTGGTTACAGAGGCGGGTTTCGGATCAGATTTGGGGGCGGAGAAATTTCTGCATATCAAATGTAGAAAATCCGGTCTATGGCCAGATGCTAGCGTTATTGTGGCAACCGTCAGGGCAGTTAAGGCGCATGGCAAGGGAGACTTAACTCAAGGCTTTTACAATCTGCGCCAGCATATTTTGAATATGCGGGATAACTTTCACTTGCCGACAGTGGTATGTATTAATCAATTTGCTGATGATACCAGTGAGGATATCCAAACCTTGATGGAGCTTATTCAGCGAACTGGGGTGGTGGCAGTGCTATCAAATCACTGGGCAAAAGGTGCTAAGGGAGCGCAACCATTAGCCAAGTCGGTGATGCAGCTAATTGAGTCAAGCAACGCAAATAAAGCAGCACAGAAAGAACAGCATTTTATTTATCAGGATGGGGTTTCCTTTGAAGAGAAAATTAATCTAGTCATTTCTAAAGTGTATGCAGGTCAACAAGCCCTATTAAGCGACCAACAAAGACAGTATTTGAAAAAACTGGATAGCCAGTACTCACATTACCCCATCTGCATCGCAAAAACCCATAGCTCTTTAAGTACCGATGCAGACTTTTTAGGCATCCCCACCCATCATCAATATCCCATAAGAGAGTTTAGGCTTTGTACTGGAGCGGAATATTTAGTGGTTTTGATGGGCGATATTGTTACCTTGCCTGGACTACCAGAAAATCCTGCCGCTGAGCGAATTGGTTTATCACCCGCAGGGGATATCACCGGCCTGAGTTAGTTTAAATTACAATAGCGCCTTTGCAATTTTAGCTAGGAACCCTTATGCAGGCTGACCAACAACTAGATACCCGAGGATTGCGTTGTCCACTGCCTATTCTGCGCTGCAAAAAAGCTTTGGCAGAATTGCAAGCAGGTCAAATATTGAAAACCTTAGCAACCGACCCTGGGGCGACAAAAGATTTTCATACCTTTTGCCAACAAACAGGTCATCAAATGCTGGATTACCAAGAATCCACTGAAATGGACGAAGCAGGACAACCGCGCGCGCTATTTATCTTTTTTATTCAAAAAAAAAGCGGCCTAAGCCGCTTTGATTCAACACCTTTAACCATTTAGTTTATGAAGTTAAATTAGCCACGATTACTTAGCTAATTTTTGCAGCTGCAACTCTAGCTTTTGTAAATCCGTGCTAAAACTGAGCAAGCGAGCTTTTTCCTGTTCAACCACTTGTGCTGGCGCTCGATCAACAAAACTTGGGTTTGCTAATTTAGTTTGCGCTTTGGCAATTTCTGCCTGTAAACGATCTATTTCTTTAGACAAGCGAGTTTTTTCTGCCGCCACATCAATTTCAATTTGTAGCATTAACTTATATTCACCAGCTAAGGCCACCGGCGCATCAGCCTCAGGCAAATCACTGACAATCTCCACTTTGGATAATTTTGCCAAGCCTTGCATATAGGCCGTGTAATCGCTTAGCCGTGATGCATCCCCTGCAATAATTAATGGCACTTTTTCAGCAGGTGAAATTCCCATACCACTGCGCAAGCTTCGACAAGCCACAACAATTTCACGTAATGTTTCCACCCATGCTTCAGCCTGCGTATCGATTTTATTCGGCTGGGCCTGAGGATAAGCCTGCAACATAATGGTATCGCCTTGACGACCCGCCATAGGGGCTACGGTCTGCCAAATCTCTTCAGTGATAAATGGCATTAAGGGATGCGCTAAGCGCAAGATAGTTTCTAGAACACGCAGTAGAGTGCGACGTGTAGCGCGTTTCTCAGCGTCAGAGCCAAGCTGTAATTGCACTTTGGCAAACTCTAAATACCAATCGCAATATTCATCCCAAACAAATTGATAAATACTTTGCGCCACCATATCAAAGCGATAATCTTGAAAGGCCTTTGCTACATCTGCTTCCGTTTTTTGCAATACACTGACAATCCAGCGGTCTGCCTGTGAGAAGCTCAAATAGTCTTGCCCTTGCGTGCTGCATTCTAATAATCCGCAATCCTGACCTTCGGTATTCATTAAAACAAAACGGGTTGCATTCCAGATTTTGTTACAGAAGTTGCGATAACCCTCGCAACGTTGCATATCAAATTTGATATCGCGACCGGGGCTGGCCAAGCTAGCAAAGGTAAATCGCAAAGCGTCAGTGCCAAAAGCTGGAATTCCGTTGGGATACTCTTTGCGCGTTTTCTTTTCTATGCTTTCTGCCTGCTTAGGGTTCATCAATCCCGAGGTGCGCTTGGCGAGCAATGCCTGTAAATCAATCCCATCTATCAAATCTATAGGGTCTAATACATTGCCCTTAGACTTGGACATTTTTTGTCCTTCTGCGTCACGAATCAGGCCATGCACATAGACGTCTTTGAAAGGAATCTTGCCGGTAATGTGTTTGGTCATCATCACCATACGCGCCACCCAGAAGAAAATAATATCGAATCCGGTGACCAGCACTGAAGATGGCAAATATTGCTGCAAGGCTTGATTAGTGGCATCTTGCGCCTCGTCTCCTGTCCAATCTAAGGTAGAGAAAGGCCATAAAGCAGAGGAATACCAAGTGTCTAACACATCTGCATCTCGTTGTAATTGGCCTTGGTAACCGTCTTGTGCGGCCAGTTTTTTGGCTTCCTCAGCGTCATGCGCCACATACATTCGACCATCATCGCTATACCATGCCGGGATTTGATGTCCCCACCATAATTGTCTAGAGATACACCAATCTTGAATATTGTTTAACCACTGATTGTAGGTATTTACCCAATTTTCTGGATGGAACTTGATCTCTCCGTTAGCCACCACTTCAAGCGCTTTTTGCGTAATGCTTTTACCATCTTGACCGGGCTTGCTCATCGCCACAAACCACTGGTCGGTCAGCATAGGTTCAATCACCACGCCAGTTCGGTCGCCTCTGGGGACTTTTAATTTATGCTTTTCTATTTGCACTAAAAATCCCTGTGCCTGTAAGTCCGCCACGATTTGCTTACGCGCTGCAAATCGCTCTAGTCCTTGGTAAGCCTTGGGTGCAGCATCGTTGATAAAACCATCTAAGCTAAGAATTGAAATCATAGGCAGTTGATGACGTTGCCCCACAGCATAGTCGTTAAAGTCATGCGCTGGGGTCACTTTGACTACCCCAGTACCAAACGCTTGATCCACGTAATCATCGGCAATAATGGGGATTTCACGATCACACAAAGGTAACTTAACGTGTTGTCCGATTAAATGTTGATAACGCGTATCTTCTGGATGCACCATGACTGCCACATCGCCTAACATAGTCTCGGGACGTGTGGTGGCAACCGTCAAACTGCCTGAACCATTGGCCAGCGGATAGGCGATATGCCACAGTGAGCCTTCTTCTTCTTCGGAAATCACTTCCAGATCAGACACCGCTGTACCTAATTGCGGGTCCCAATTGACTAAGCGTTTACCGCGATAAATTAAGCCCTCACGATACAAGCGCACAAAGGTCTCGGTGACAGTGCGGGACAAGCCCTCATCCATGGTAAAGCGCTCACGCGTCCAATCGGGTGAAGTGCCCAAGCGGCGCATTTGTTTGGTGATGCTACCGCCAGAATATTCTTTCCACTGCCAGACTTTCTCTAAGAATTTTTCACGACCTAAATCATGACGACTGATGCCCTGAGCGTCTAATTGGCGCTCCACCACAATTTGTGTGGCAATCCCCGCGTGGTCGGTACCAGGCTGCCACAGCGTGTTTTCTCCCAACATGCGGTGATAACGAGTGAGCGCGTCCATAATGGTCTGATTAAAACCATGCCCCATATGCAGGGTGCCTGTCACATTAGGGGGCGGAAGCAGAATACAGAAACTGTTCTGCTTGTTGGCGTCGAACCCAGCCGCATAATAGCCTTTGGATTCCCAAAATTGGTACCAACGACTTTCTATGCTCTTAGGATCAAAGGATTTTTCCAGATTTGTCTGAGAAGTTTGATTTGAGTTTTGTGCAGTATTCATGGCGATATTTTACCATGCGACACCAAAATATCAGCCTTATGAGCGATTACAAAGGTTGCACTGGTGGTCTTTGGTAAATTTAATAGAACGCCACTCCATGCTAATTGCATCAAGCAACAGCAAACGTCCGGTCAATGTTTGCCCTATACCTAATAGCGCTTTAATCGCTTCTGCAGCTTGCGTCGCACCTATTATGCCAACTAGGGGAGAAAATACCCCATTGTCTGCGCAGCGCATTGAATCTTCACTGCCGTCGTCAGGGAATAGACAGGCGTAACAAGGGCTATCTGCTTGGCGAAAATCAAATACCGTGATTTGCCCATCAAAGCCTATGGCAGCGCCAGATACCAAGGGGGTGTTATTTTGCCAGCAGAGAGAATTGACTTGATAGCGGGTTTGGAAATTATCAGAGCAATCCAACACGATATCGGCATCACTGATTAATTGCGCCAGTTGTGATGGGTTAGCTTTTTGCGTAAATGGACAAATGTTGACTTCAGGATTTAATGCCTGCAAGGTTTTTTGCGCTGAAATTGCCTTATTCAACCCTATCGATTGCGTTTGATGAATAATCTGTCTTTGTAAATTGGTTAAATCCACCGTATCAAAATCGCAGATGGTCAACTGGCCCACCCCAGCAGCAGCAAGATACATGGCGGCAGGTGAACCTAAGCCTCCAGCGCCTATGATAAGCGCGTGCGACTGTGTTAGTTGTTGCTGCCCCTCATAAGCAATTTGCGGCAAAAGTATATGTCGGCTGTAGCGTAGTAATTGATTATCGTCCATCAGCGCAGTCTATCAAGAATTACCATTCGGTTCATTAGTAGCGGATAAGATAGCCATATTATCTCATCATCAAAGCCGTCTGCTGTGGCCAAATGGCTGACATAGACATTATCCAAATCAGCGTTTTCCGCCTCATCTAATAGTTGGGGGATAACCATTGCATCGTGCATGGCGCGGGAATAAACCACCAAAGCCACATTACTGGCCTCAGTTTTACTGCAACTTGCATCCATGCAAACTCTTATTTGCCCTGCACCGGAGCCACTGGTAGTGAGTTGAAAAGGGGCTGAAAGGGCATTATTTACTCTATAACGATACGGCCTACCCCAAGGATCATTTCTTTTAAAACCCAAGCTACTCCAAGGTAAATTGCCCTCTGTAGAGGCGGTGCTATTAGAGTTCTTACAACCATCGTCTATGCCGTCATCATTATTATCTGGGCAAGGTAACACGCCGTAGATACTGGCGTAGCCCAATAAGGCCTGTTGAATATCCATTAAATCTTGTTGCACTTGTTTGCGTTTGCTCAGGCTATAAGCGCCATTCATGATAGATAGCAGCATAGATAGCAATAGCCCAACAATCACTAATACCACGGCCATTTCTATTAAGGTAAAACCGCGCTCAGTTTTACTCATGGAGCCACCTGCAAAACTTGCTGTTGGATACTCAGCGTCACTTTGCTTTTGTCTGGACTTAATTGATATTGAATTTGCTCAAACCAATTATTTTTCTTTAACCACGTGCTGAAATAAGTCAGATTGGTATCCCCTCCTTGATATGAGGGGCTGCCCATAAGCTGAGAACTATCTGCGTAGCCATCGCGATTGGAATCGGCATAAGGAAATAAACGGTATTGCAGCCAATATTTAATCAGCCCTTGCGTCTGATCCCCTCGCACTTCACGCAGCACGCGCATATTGACTGCACTAAATAGCTGATCGGCAGTAAGACCCAATATTAAATCATTACAATCAGCGCACTTCATTGGTGAGAAAAATTGATTATCTGCATCAGCATTTAACCCTTCAAAGTAGTTTTTTAATTGTGTGAATATTTTTGTTCTTTGCTGACCCCTCGTTGGATAGCCGGCAGAGGCGACCAGCGCTACTACAGGGTTTCCGTCTAGGCTAATAGCAAGTGCATCTGGACTTGTTAAACTTGCACTATTAATGGGTGATTTAGTAAAGCCGGTAGCAATCAAATAGATAAAGGGCTCACCATGCGCATCACGAATTTTCCCTAGCCCTAAGGTTCGCCAAGGAATAAATCCCATATTTATCCCTGCTGAACAGCTTGCCTTTGCGCTCCCCTCATTCGCAGTACCCAGCAACGTAGTATCTTCAGGGCAAGGCAGACTACCCGGATTAGCCGCAC
>JACCDO011933744.1_pt1 | contig 12751 bp, 9 predicted proteins | sample 7446101 | NCBI WGS metagenome assembly JACCDO01 (sample SAMN15323440, study PRJNA562643) | freshwater metagenome | isolation source: river surface water | place: USA:Blue River Watershed | collected 2017-08-16
AGCAGATCCTTTATAGGTTTCTCGTATTGGCCCATGTGATAGTAATGCATTGATATCATCTCATCATTCCGTAAGAAAAGAAAATCACCCTCAACTCCTTCAACATACAATGATCTTTCTTGCAATGCGTTTATCAACTCCAATGAAGTAACCCGAAAGCATCCTACCAAGAGTGTAATGACCAGGAAAAAGGCATAAATCATATTATTATAAAGAAGACAACGGGTTCGAGGTTGGACAGTGCGCTGATCACTTTCGCGGCTTTCAGGATTACTTTCTTCTCAACTAATATGATTGAAAAATCCTTTGGTATCATATCACACACCGGAAAAAAAAGGCCCATACTTAAACAGTTAATAGTATTTGTAAGGGTGCAAGTGGTTAGATTGTCTACAAAGTTTAGGGGATCAAAAAGTTTATAGTGTTAGTTAGTGATACAATTTTCTATTTTTAATTTGTTTAATTTACAGTGAACGATATATATTAATGATGTAGACTCTTTAGAGCTTCATTAACAATCGCCTTCTTCTCGGCTACTTCATATCCTAATGAAAAGTAATTATAATAAGTGAATGAATATATAAATTTAAAGCAAATTCACGAAAATAAGTTTCACGAATATATTTTTACTAAATTCCGTAAACATGTGGAATATTTAGATAAGATTTGATTTTAAACTGCGCAGGTAATACCCATTGCAACAATTATTCGTGTATAAGTTAATGAGCTAATATATTTATGATAGAAAACTTACTTCCAGCGACTACATATTTCGTTAGGTATCCTACTCCAGCAACAATTCCCATGCCATAAAATAGAGGCTCTATGGAACCCGCGATGAACTTTTTGTTAGTCCATCTGACAACGGATTGGTAATGTCCAACGTAGTACGCAGGTGAGATAAATTGCTTCAACGCAGACAACATCTCTTCCTTTTATATTTTATTTTCTTCCCCCAAAAAACTGTGGGCCGGATTATTCGATCTACCCTAACCTATATTAGAGCAGACAGTGAGAATTCATAGTTTTAGAATATTACCCACATTATTGACTATTTTGCCTCCACAATGTGCATTAGGTAACCGTATCACTACTTTTAAATCATTCACTTACTCATTCGTTCATTTACTCACTTATTTATTCATTCATTCACTTAATTCACTCTAGAAGCAAAATAAGCTCCGTGTGAGTAAGAGTTAGTTGATGAGTTAGTTGCAGCAAAAGAAACAATATTTATCTTACGCCGCTGAACTAACAATACAATAAAATTATTTTGAGGAAGAAATGATTTTTAACACTTTTTAGTTATATGCATCGTTAAAAAAAAAACTAAAGCTTTATATATATTTGTGACTGGAATTATAATATTTTAATTTAATTTCTGCCATCTCTAAATCCAGCTTTGCGTGCTTCACTCTATAAAATAAAATGACAATATAAGACTGATATTCGAAAAATTAAATAATTGTAATAGTAACTTACTTGACTGTAAAGTACGATAAGGAATGTAACAGGGACAAAGGTGCCTAATAATACAGCTAAGTATGCAGCACCTGTGACTTCAAGTGATAATGGCATGGTTGATACAGCCTATAAGATCAATTATTATTAGTGAGTAAAAAGTTTTGAAACAATATCGGTGAAGTATAATATTGGTATTCAATGTATTCCATGCAAAGTAGTATACTGAAGCAACAAATACAATGATATATTCTACATTGTAACAATTTAAATGCATAATATACCATATTTACATGCTTTTCCATAGTAATAGCATTTTTGAAACTGTTATACTATATAATTGCAGAATTAATGGTTTCAGATATATTCTGCTGAATCTGTACATAACTACTTTACGACTGGAATACATAAACCAATTGTTAATTATTATAAAACTTACATCAACGGAAGCAAATGCAGCTGGTGTAGCAACAAATGGTGCAATAGCGGCTATTTTAGATAAATCCATTTTCATGGACATTTTGTTTGCTTTTACTAATGATCTAGCAGCACCTGTGTTAGCTACGAATGCAGATGCAGTTGCCAAAAGGGCAAGTAGTACAATAACTGTGTTCATTTTATTGGTATATGTTGTCGTATTTACTAGTGTGCTTACACACATGATCGACCTCAATTAGGCCCTCTTTATTATTAGGGTTTGGTACCGGTGAACTAGAAGGATTATCTGAGAGTGTACAGTAGTAGTAGTAGTAGTAATAGTAGTAGTAGTAGTATTCTCGAGGATATTATACTATTAATAATGACGTCTAAATAATTTTTTTATTAACAAGGTTTTTTTCTACAAATCATATACTAGGACATAGTAATTTAGTTTTCCTAATTAAATAATGTCTCTAATATCATGGTTTCAATGATTTTACTGGTACAATCGTTAGTAGGATCTTGCACAATTTCAAGAATCTGTTTTTCTACCAGCTGCCGGAGCTAGCGAAAATCTTACATGCAAAAGGAACATGAAACCAATGATGCGTGCAATCCTCTTGTTATTGATCTTTATAAGCGTTACATGTGCTTGGCGCCAATTAGGTACACATAGATCCTCCAAAAGTGTTACATCACTATTTGCAAAGAAGAAAACAGCTGCGGTTGATGAAGTAACAGTTAATAAGGAGGATACATCAAATGACTCTAGATTAGAAGCATTATCTGGAGTATTACATCAAATTGAGAGATGTTACGGTAAAGGAAGTATACAAAAGTTGGGTCAAACACCATCAATGAATGTTGCTGTTACACCATCCGGATCAATGACATTAGATATGGCACTTGGAGGTGGATATCCAAGAGGTCGAGTTGTTGAGATATATGGACCAGAATCAAGCGGTAAAACTACTTTAGCATTACATGCAGTTGCTGAAATACAAAAGGCTGGAGGTCAGGCAGCATTTATTGATGCTGAACATGCCTTAGATCCTGTATATGCAAGAAATTTAGGTGTAAATGTGGAAGATTTATTAGTATGTCAACCAGATAGTGGTGAAATGGCATTGGATGTAGTGGACCAATTAGTCAGATCATCTGCTGTTGATGTTATTGTAGTTGATTCTGTTGCAGCTTTGGTACCACGTGCTGAGTTAGAAGGAGATATGACTGATACACAAATGGGTTTACAAGCAAGGTTAATGTCAAAAGCATTAAGAAAAATTACTGGTTCATTATCAAGATCACAAACGACAGTTATATTTATTAACCAACTAAGAAGTAAAATAGGTATTATGTATGGCAATCCTGAAGTCACTGCAGGTGGAAATGCCTTAAAGTTTTATTCGTCAGTTCGTATAGATATAAGAAGAAAAGAAGTATTGAAAGACAATCAGGGAATTATGGTTAGGACTAAGGTAGTTAAAAACAAGGTTGCACCACCATTTAGAGTCGTAGAATTTGATATATTATTTGGTTCAGGAATAGATAAATATGGATGTTTATTAGATGCTGCAGAGAGTTGTAATATAGTTGAAAGAAAAGGTTCATGGTATAATAGAGGAGAATTGAGATTTGCCCAAGGACGACGTCCAGCAATAGACTTCTTAAAGACAAACCAAGGAATTGCCGATGAAATTGATAAAGAAGTAAGAGAATATATGGCTAAAAAAATTGCTGCATTACCAGGTACAATTGGATTTGATGATGATGAGAATAGCGAAAACGGTGGAGATATGGAATATACCGATAGCACATAAAATGGAATAATAAATACAATTAAATTACACTTATATTTGTCATAACGGATGTATTAATAACTTACTATTATTTAAGTAAGACACTGCATTGCTTTGTTTCTAAATCAATTTGACCAAGATTGTATGTTGCATAATAACTAACTGATTCCGATACCAATTTGGAAAAATTAGCAGCTGCATTAATAGGTTGTGCTGTAGTCTTGTCTACTAATTCTAAACTATTAATATTGGTTAATGAGACTAGAGTACCTGATATTTTATTAATAGTCTCAATGTCTTCTGTTAAACTATTTACAATGGTTTCGTTATCAGGACTCTCCTTGGCTGTTACTAATTGTATCTTCATTTGATTAAGACGTTCATTAAATCGTTTAATCATTTCTCTTTTGACATAATCAAGGGCAATATCTAATCGACAATTTCCATTTATCATTATTGTACAAGGTTCTTTGCTAAGTCCAGCCTCAACATTCACAAAGATTGCAGCTTGTGCATCGCGAACAACCGTAACTTTTTCTGGTTCTTTGGGAACGTCCTTCTTGGGTGGCATTCCTTATGATGTTTACACTGTACTGATACTACTAGTAGTCTACTACCGTTTTTGCCAAAACTTTTTGGAAGAAAGTTGTTAGAAGAGGACCGGATCAGGTAGAATAAAAGTTTTAAAAAAGAATACGATCACAACAAGTATATCCTCGTCTATTCTCGCTTCGGCACACTCGATCACTACAAGTGCATCCTCGTCTATTCTTGCTTCGGTAATTTCAAATTGGTAATTTTGACGTCATAATTCTTGTATAATTGAACAAATTTATCAATTTCATCAGTTAAATCGTTACCACTTTTTAGTTGAAGGACGCTGCAGTGCTCTTGGACCAGATCTAGCACAACAACTTGAGGTAAATTGTTCTTCGTACTACTACTTGCTGGTTTTAAATGACATAAATCGCGCAAAGTATCGGCTAGTTTACCTTCTGTATCGACATAGCAAAACATTAAATCATCTCGAGGTGATCTAGGCATCATCAGAGGCTGGTCATACTTATTACTTAATGTTGTCAAATTCTCTTTAATTGACGCTTTCGTTTGTTCGTCACAATTTTCACTAAATACTATAATCGCCGGATTTCTTTGTAGTTTTTCAACTGCAGCACCAGAAGTTAAATCTAATATAGAATTTTTCCATGGAAAATTAACAAAATTCTCGTCATTCATAACTTCTGTTACTCCCGATGAAGTCAATACTTGGCCCTCTTTGTTGACAAATACCAACGCTGGAATAGATTTGATACCCAAACCTATTTGTAGCAAACCACGACGTAAATCTTTAAATGCGTATACAGGCCAAGGCATCTTCGTGCGATACTCATTGAACGATGCTTCGTCTTGATCTAGTGAAACTAACAGTATCTCCATTTTGCTATTATTACCACTTTCACCACTATTTGCGGCATTAGTAATACCCGTAATATTGCTGTAGGCACTGATTAACTTGGGGGTAAATGTTACACAAGGTTTACACCATGATGCAGAAAAATATAGCCCAATGATATCTTTATCACCTAATGAAGTTGTAGAATTTAAACCACTTCCGGCGAGGAACTCATTGCCAATTATCGAGTTTATATTCTTTGGTGGCCATGGCAATCCTTTCGGATAAATTCGTAGCAAATCTAACGCATTTTCAGATATCACTTTCTGTCCTTTACCAAGGATAATTATTCGAAGTTCTTCATTTTTTACACCATACTTATCACGGATTGCCTGTGCATATTTCATATTAGCACTAGTTACATAATACCATTCGCTGGGCTTGAACGACGAGCCTTTACCTGTAATAACATGGGAATTTCCTTTACCAGGGACATAAACGGTACGTAATTTGGTATTCTCAATTTTACTACTAGTGGTGATATTGTGCATTAAGGTAAAATAATCTTTCCTTGCCTTAATATCTGCCGGATTTGTCAATTCTTGCTCACAATCGAATAATAGACAAATATATGTATCCTCATCAATCTCGTTACTATGTAAAATTTCCTTATTAACTGTTTCAATTCCATTTAATAACTCAGTAATGGGTGTAGTAGATGCTAGATTGCTGCTACTTTTTTCTGCAATTGACTCAACTTTCTCATTATTACTTACCTTTTTTTCAGTTTTAGTACTTGATGGGACTATTTTTGAGAACTTACTTTGAATAAAATTAAATATTCGACGATAATTTAGAGCAGAATATGTTATTACACCTATTGCACCAAAATGCGGAGTATATTTTATTGCATTTTGAAGCACACTTTTAACAAAATTCTGATTCTCACCGCTATCTTGGGTGGTAACATCAGAGGCTTTTGAAGCAGCTTCCTGCTCTATCTTGGAAGTACGTGATTTAGAATTTTGGCGATAACGAGATGACTTTGGTCGCCATTTCTTCTTTTCTGATTCAACTAACCCATTAGCAAGAATAAGCACGCAAATGAGTAACAAGAACATGCGGTTGTGATGCACCATAGTTGTTCGCCGCGTTCAGATTCGTGTATGTTAATATGTTATACTGCAACTTCCATGTGTATGGACACGCATGGGCCGGTCTTGATAAACAATTTTTGGTTAAAAGCTTCTAGTTTTACTATACAAAACATAAGGAAACATTCCAGTTTATTTTACATCAAGATACAACGGCTTTTTTTCTTGCTCTGAGAAGTGTTAGTGACCACGGTTTCCTCATATATATGGTTGCTTGCAGTCTCCACAACCAATTTAATACCATCCAATTCTTCCTTTGCTTTCAAATTTGCTTCATCAGATCCAGAGATAGCCCCGTTTGAAAGTAAGAATGAAATAATATCCTGGTTAACAACGCATGCCTTTCTTGCACTATCAAGTGCAGTGAGACCTTTTGGGTTAACAAAGTTGATATTAGCTCCTTTCTCAACTAATAATTTTACCATGTCTAAGTGACCATTAGCGGAGGCTAATTGCAATGGAGTGTTTCCAAAACATGGTTCTGTAACATTCATATCAACTTTCAGACTTTTGTCAACCTCATCAACATATTCTAGTAAAACAGTAGCAATTTTGATATGATTATTTGAAGCACAATTATGCAATGGACTCATACCATATTTATTCTTCTTGTTCACATCGGCCCCTAGCTTAATTAAATCTGAAACTATCAGCTCTTGCTGATACAGCTGTGACTCAGCACACAGTAATATAGCAGTTTCTCCATTTTTAGTAGCTTCATTTGGATCATAATTGTTGATATGTTCCAAGATATATTTAAATTTAGGATAATGACCATTTTTTGCACTAAGTAGTATTGGTGATAAACCATCATTATCTACAATATTTAAAGCAACATTTTTCTCATGTAATAATGTAACAGTTTCAACTGTTGTCGCAAAATAAAAAGCATTTTTATTATCATCAGTCATGACTTGAATATCAGCACCATGTTCAATTAACAAATTAATCAAATCGATTTTACCACTTTTACACGCCACAAGGAATGCACTCATTCCTGAATTGGATTGTATATTTACATCACATTCCTTACTTATTAACATTTTCGCTATTTCTATGTTTCCTTTCACGCAAGCATACATCAAAGGAGTTTCACCTTTTTTATCACAGTTATTAACATCACAACCTTGCTCAATTAAATAAGAAAAAACATCAAGATTACCATAATGGACTGCCATATTAATTGGAATTGCAATTGCATTACTATCTCCATTAAGATCTGGACTCTTTTCTGCAATAAATGTTTTAAGGAGTTCCAAATCCTTTTTTGCGATACATTCTATCAACTCTTTGGCACTCATCCCTTTTAGTTGTGATTATTGGAAGTGGCTTTTTTAGATATCTTTGTCAATAACCTTGGATAGAACTGTAGTACTCTTCAAGTAACTCTTGTACTGTGGAACCTGTGTCAATTAGGTCTCCGAAGGTCGGCACCGGAGGATTCTCCGAGGATATCCGTGATACACTACGCAACAATCAAGAAGGATAATGTATGCATATCTGTTGCAGGAACTCGGTGCATCCATTTTCGATGTCTATTAGAATTTATCCAAATTTTAATTATTTTTTATTTAAATTGTAGGATTATTATCGCTTTCTTCATCAACAATTAACAGTATTTTTTCAAGGATTTCTTAACAATATATATTTGATTTGTTTTTTGGAAATCAGGAATTACCCTAACTTGGATGAATCTTGACAGTAAAAAAAAATCTATTCGGGAGTATACTGTTAAAATGTCTGGCTTCAACACGGACATCGAGTTGACGTCTCCTGGGAGTGCTCCAAATGCTACTTTCACTGACGCGAATGGAGGCATCACATCATTAGCTGATGTTAAACGACCATCAATTGCATTTTCAGATCAGTTTGAGTATGTCATTGTATTTAAGTTAGTCAAAAATGAATCAACTGGAAAGTACGAGCAGACTAAGGAAATGAAAAACATAATTCATACCATGATCGGTTCTGGTTTAACAGTATTTCCTTACTTATCATTTCAAAAGGATGAGTTGGTTGTCCTAATTAATGCAGAGATGGAATTATTACGACCATTTGCAGATAAACTTGATTTTCGTATGAAATTAAAGCCATCTGAATGTGAAAGAATTCTTGCAGAAGGAAATGCCACGAAAAGAATCAAGAAATGTGCTATTAATTCTGATCCTAAATACTCATCATTACCTCCACACGAATATATCTTCGGTAAATATGATGAGTTAGTTGAAAAAGAACATCCAAAATTATACTTTCAAGAAAATGGTGATGATGGATTTACTCGTCCAATCCTTTTGAAACTATTGTACTACTTTATCAAGGCACCTAAATCACAAAAAGGATGTGATATTGAAATCAACAAATTAATTTTAGAGAATCATATTGCTGCGTTTTATCCGTTACACAACCCTGTTTTCCAAAAAGAAATCATGGATAATGTAACTCCTATGGCAGTTTTACCTTGGAATTACGATTTCACCAAAATTAAAGATTATTTTGGTGAAAAAATTGCATTGTACTTTCAATTCACTGGACACTACTCGTTATGGCTAGTCCCTGTTTCCATTATTGGTATTGCATTCAACATTATATCTTGGTACTACGATGATACATCCCATTCTGTATTACCATTTTTTGGTATTGTCATGGCCGCTTGGACTATTATTATGTTAGAAATGTGGAAACGTAAAGAGTCCGATATCGCGCTTCAATGGGGTATGACCGAGTTCGAGGATTTAGAGCCTGACAGACCAGAATTTGTCGGTGATAAAATTGTCTCGTTTATTGATGGCTCAAAAGATTACACTTATTTTCCTAAGAATGAAAAGGATAATCGTGTGTGTGCCTCTGCTACCGTTATCATTACATTCATATCATTAGTATGTGGTGTTGTTGCATCCATTTACGTGCTACGTTGGTCATTGCAAGCAAAAGCAGATGCATCGCCATATGCTTCTACGATCGCTTCGATATTAAACTCAGTACAAATCACCATATTTAATATGATTTACCAAACAGTCGTCGAGAAACTCACTGAACAAGAGAATCATCGCACTGATACCATGTTCGAAGACTCACTCATTTCTAAGGTGTTCGTGTTTCAATTTGTCAACAGTTATGCATCATTTTTCTTCTTAGCATTTGTTGCCACAAATTTAGAAGCTACTCCAGCTGCAAAAGCGGAAAATCCTGAATATGTTGGACAGTGTGGTGCTACCTCGTGCATGGATCCTCTAGCTATCAACGTGGCGATTATCTTTGGTACAAGATTAATTGTTCAAAACGCTCTAGATATACTACTTCCTTATGCTGCATATCAATCCAAGATGAAAACGGAAACTAACGACTTGGTAAAAGAGGATGTTAACGCTGATGACGTGCTCTCTCCTGCCGAAGTTGACTACATGAAAGCACCGTTTAATCCTATGACAGACGTTATAGCATTGTATGCAGATACTGCCATTCAATTCGGTTTTATGACTATGTTTGCTGTTGCATTACCTATTGCATGTGTTGCTACTTTCATTAACAACTATGCTAAAGGTAAAGTTCAAGTCTGGAAAATATTAGAAATGCATCAACGACCTATTCCTGTCGGTGCCCAAGACATCGGTACTTGGCAATCAATTTTAACTATTATTGCCGTGATCGCAGTCGCTACGAATGCTGGTATCATTGTATTCACCATGGATATTACATGGAAGTACCCTGATCGCGGTAGATTGTGGCTCTTCATTGGTATCCAATGGGTTTTATTCTTATTACAAGGCTGTTTAGTTGTTGGAATTGAGGATGATAGCGAGGAAACTCTTATTCAAAAGAAACGTATGGCATTTATTGTTGACAAAATAATTGATGGTGTACCTGATGAAGACTTCGATGACGCCGACGAAGAGGAATTCGAAGATGTTACCAATTTACCATCTGGTAAAGACGGCGCGAGTGGACGTGCATCAACTTTTGTCCAATCCGACAATTGCTGTGATTGTGAGGAGTCGTGTACTACTACTAAAAAGATTACTAAGAGACGTAAATTTAAGGGAGGATTCCCTGAAATTCCTGTACTCGAATACCCAATCCGCAATGACCAAAATCAAGAAGTGGAGGCTTCATGGCCTGAAACCATCGATACCAAGAACATTAAAACGTACATTACACGTGGTGCTACAGGTACAGTGACCAACGCAAATGATTATGCTGCTAGTAAATTCGCACCACCAGTTCCTCCTAAGTCGAACCCATTGATCCCTGCATTGCCTCAACCTTCTAGTACCACTCGTCTTGGTTAAGTTGAGTTTTTCTTTAAACTAAATTATAATACAGTATTAATATAAATTTACAGTATCTAATGGCTGTCCGTTGCTTTCACAGAAGAGTCTCTAATCATCGACGAGTCTCTTATCATCGACGAGCTGTCAAACTCATCGATACTAACATTAACTTCCTGTTTATTTTCTTCTAATTTCCGAACTGTCTTCAATGTGTAATAGCCCAAATCTTCCAATTCGATCATTCGTTGATCTCTCATTTTATTTGTATTAAATATTGTATCGTCTATTGAGTACTCTGCATTCACGTCAACTCCTCCAAGTGTTTTATCCATTCGAAGTAACTTGGAGTGTGGATCCCAATAAACATTTGATAAAATTGGTAGCTCCAATATATCATCAACATCTTCTGAATCCATTAATGCTTCAGATAACAAGTTCTCTGTATTATTTGTAGGCGTTGCTCCACCTAAAAATGATAAAGTTGTTGATCTATCTTCAAATGTCAACGATGCTCGTATTGGTTGTACACCGTTACGATATATTGGACGTTTTTGTAATTGTAGTGTTTTTGCAATATTTTTGAATATATCAACTGGCACAACAAATGCTGTAACTGGTGAACGCATAACTTCATCACTCAATCCTTGGGCAATGGAAAAATCAAAGGATGAATGAAGATGATAATCAGCAATTAATTCTATAACGATTGTTGTGGACATGCCTGGTGCAATCTTTTTGGGTTCATAAATTATCCTAGTTTTGTTTTTCTCGTCTGCTGGATTAGTCGGGACACAATTTAATCGTATTGTTGTAGGTTTCATTCCTTTATTTGTCAATGTAAGTGTAAGATGGTAAACGAATCCTTGGCATACCAAACCGAATGATAAATATTTGGGAAATATCTCAAGATAAAATTTAGTCTGCTCCGGCTTGGCACTTGCATCCAGTTGCCCAGGCTTTGTCGTCATTTTCTTTTTCTTTTTTTGTAACTGTATTCACCTGGCACCTTTTCACAACATCCGGAACTTCAGTGTTGAGAATAAGTCAAAATTTAAATTACAAACTTACAATAGTTAAATACTTTCTTTATTCCGTGGTGCGCTCATTTGCCTGTTATTCAGCATGAGAAGTAAAGATCGCATTGCGCAGTTTATTTTCCTCGATGAATTGATGTTGGTTTTGGATCCTTTCTTCCTTTTTATGGTGATTGATATTTGCTGCCGATTCTACTGATTCTTTGCGGGTTACACTGAAGTCGTCTGATAATAAAGATGCAGTTCTTATTCTCTCCTCGACTTCTTCTATTGATTCAAATTGCTCCAGTATGTTATATATTTTAATTGCTGCTCCCGCAGTCACTTCGAATAAAGTCATAAACTCGGCTAATGTCATCAATTTAACAACTTCTTTTAAGTGTCTAATGGTATATATTTCCTGGGCAATAATTTCAGCGAAATACAAGCTTATGTGATTCTCTTCGAATAATCGATACAAATCACTTTTCGTATCAATTTTTGACTCCTTGCGCAACATTTCAAATTCTTCTAGCACCATGGCATTCATTTGAGCATACGCTCTAAATGCCCATATAAACATGACAGAGCCATAAATAATTACTGTTATAAAAACTTCTTTAGCTTGAGTGCCGTAGGCATAAACAAAGGATGCTGCTAAAACTAATATTATTGTTACTATGGTCAATATGGCAGAACATAAAGGAAGCTGACTAGTTTTTGGATCCATAAAATACTTAGTCACGGATCTGGGAGTTATCCTTATATTCAATTGTGCAAGGGAAATCATGAGAAAGAAAATACTTGTTAACGAACTTAAAAATGACATATATAGTAAAATTGTAAAAAGATCCATAACTCCTCTTTCAATTAGTTCTTGATCTGGTGTAATTGTGGCAATAGAAGAAAATGTAAAACCAGCGATCAAACTCTGAACTATCATCAATGAACTAAGTTCGTTCATATATAATTGCTTTACTTCTCTTTCTGATTGACGAACACACAATAAGCCCCACCATTCTGATGTTGCTGGTACTCTCTTTAAGTACGGATATTTAGCTATCAATTTATCTGTCCCTTTATCATAGTTATTTTGGACCTTCTCATCATTTATGAGCGAGTAATGACTTACTTTTGTTGCACTCGCGGTAGCTGTGTTATTAGCACCAATACTCGATTTTGACTCGTCTGGTGTCACTTGCATCGATACTACACTCGCATTAACTTATATGTTGAATCAAAT
>JACCDO012224820.1_pt1 | contig 12751 bp, 5 predicted proteins | sample 7446101 | NCBI WGS metagenome assembly JACCDO01 (sample SAMN15323440, study PRJNA562643) | freshwater metagenome | isolation source: river surface water | place: USA:Blue River Watershed | collected 2017-08-16
CTTCAGCTATGAAAATAATTCGTACCTTTGCCTACGTCAAAATAGAAATAAGAGAATGGTAACCCTGACACTACTGATGGCCGCAATGTGCGTAATTGCACAAGCACACCGTCGCTGAAGCACCCAGGAGGTACACGACGACGACGACACACCGTACTAAACATGGAGACAAAGTGGGAAAGTGTTGAAGATTTTGTGTCATTTAGTGGCGGTGATCATGCAATAAAAAAGATATTAATTGCGAATAATGGTATAGGTGCTATAAAAGCTATTCGATCTATACGTCGATGGTCCTTCGAAACATTCGGTAATGAAAAGATGGTAAGTAGTTTTGTACTTATGCTATTTCTCTTTGAGTTGTTCTTATATTATTATATATAGATTGAATTCGTTTGTATGGCAACCCCAGAGGATATGAAGGCAAATGCTGAATTCATAAGAATGGCAGATCAAATAGTTGATGTACCTGGTGGATCAAATAATAATAATTATGCAAATGTTACACTAATCTGTGAAATAGCACAAAGGCTGAGAGTCGATGCTGTGATGCCTATGTGGGGTCATGCAAGTGAAAATCCTGCGTTACCAAACTCTTTATTAAAGCTACCACATAAAGTTACTTTTATTGGACCACCAGCTGCACCGATGCATGCATTGGGTGATAAAATTGGTTCTACAATTATTGCACAATCTGCTGGTGTTCCTGTTATTGCTTGGAATGGTGAAAATCTAAGAATTGATTATAAATCGGTTGGTATGCCACAAGAAGTTTATGATCAAGCGGATGTAACCAGTGAAGAGACGGCTTTACAATGCTGTGATAATATTGGTTATCCTGTCATGATTAAAGCTAGTGAAGGTGGTGGTGGTAAGGGTATTAGAAAAGTAACAAGAAGAGAGGATGTTATAACATCCTATAGACAGGTGCAAGGTGAAATTCCTGGCTCTCCTATTTTTATTATGAAAATGGCGTCTGCTGCGAGACATTTAGAAGTGCAGCTACTAGCTGATAAATATGGAGAAGCTATTGCATTATCTGGGCGTGATTGTAGTGTTCAAAGAAGGCATCAGAAGATCATTGAAGAAGGTCCACCTATAGCTGCTCCAGCTAATGTTTTCAAAAAGATGGAACAAGCTGCTGTCGCATTAGCAAAGACTGTTGGTTATTGTAACGCCGGAACAGTAGAGTATTTATTTATGGATGATACTCATGATTTTGCCTTTTTGGAATTAAATCCTAGGTTACAAGTTGAGCATCCGGTAACAGAAAATATTCTTGGAATTAATCTACCATCGTGTCAATTACAAGTTGCCATGGGAATTCCATTACATCGGATTGCAGATATTCGAAGACTATATGGTAGACATCCAAAAGGTAAAGACACCATAGATTTTGAATTTAGTGAAAGAGTTGTTCCTCCAAGACATTGTATTGCTGTAAGAATTACTGCAGAAAATCCTGATGCTTCATTTCAACCTACGTCAGGACAAATAAAAGAATTGCAATTTCGATCAGCTATTGATGTGTGGGGTTACTTTTCAATCAACAATAGTGGCAGTATTCATGAATTTGCCGACTCTCAGTTCGGCCATGTATTCGCATCTGGTACCACCCGAGAAAATGCGAGGAGAGCCATGTTAGTAGCATTAAAGGAACTGCAAATTCGTGGTGATATTCGAACAACTGTTGAATACATCATTAAGTTGATGCAAGCTACCGACTTTATCAGTAATAATATCCATACTCAATGGTTAGATGGTCGAATCGCAATTCACAAAGAATTGGCCGTTGAGGAGAACAAAAAGTATTGCCCTCCAGCTACGCTCATAGCTACTTGTGGGACTGCTTTGCAAGGGTTCAAGCATTTTCAGCAATGCGGATTAGATTTTATTAACATGTTGAATGTCGGGCAAACTGGTTCTATGGATATTTTATCTCCAAAAGTTACAATTGAATTAATTTATGAGAATATCAAGTATCGCGCAAATTTAACCCAAAGCGGACCTGGCAGTGTTATTGTTGAGTGCAACGGCACACGACAACACGTGCATCTGCGCCTATTGGCGGATGGTGGATATCTCCTCAATGTCGAAGGGAAAAGTCATGTTGTATACTCTACCAATGAAACTGGTGGCAGCTTACGTATGATTTTAGATGGTCATACTTGTATTTTCACACCAGAGTATGATCCAACGAGATTAACTTCTTCTGTGGCTGGAAAACTCGCGCGCTTACTAGTCTCTGATGAAAGTCATGTAAATGCTGGTGATCCATATGTGGAAATCGAGGTAATGAAAATGTACATGCCACTTAAGGCTCCTGAAGCTGGGTACATATCTTTCCAGATGAGTGAAGGTGCAACGTTGTCACCTGGAGATGTAATCGCATTGATGAAACTGGATAATCCAGATAAAGTTGTGAAAGCGGAGTTGTTTACTGACTCTTTGATACAATCAAAAACTGATGTTGATGATGTAGGAAAGTTTAAATATTTGCATCTCCCAGTTAATTCTCCGCCTCATCTTATTATGCGAGAAGCATTGCGCACATTAGATATTGTCTTTGATGGATATTTAGTATCGGAATCTGCTATTGAAGAAGCGTATAACGCTTACATGGATACGGCAGCAGATAAGTTGTTACCAGTGTACGAACTTGAGGAGGCGATGTCTGTATTGCGTGGTAGAATTGACTCTGCATTATTTTCAAAGATTTCCTCTTGTAATATGGCTTTTAAGAGCAAGATCTTGGAATCTGGTAACAATACTGACTTGGAATTCCCATCAGGCACTATCTTAATGTATCTCCATGAGTTCTCGTCTCAATTATCTTCGGATAAACGAGTTGTTTTCAATAATTCGACTGCAGCGTTATGGAATATTGCTGAGCAATATCTATATTCAACAGAAGTCAGAGTATTATCTGCTTTTCTTCGCTTTATTGAGGAATATTTAAATGTTGAAAAATTATTTGACAACATGTCCTACACGGACGTAGTCAGTCAATTGCGTAAGGATCACAGCAGTAACTTAGATAAAGTGCTTGGATTATGTCGATCGCACACTAATTTGAAGGCTAAAAATTTATTGATGGTAAAAATTATGGAAGAAATGAAATCTTTGCCAATATTAGCTGCTATATCACGACCTAAAGGATGTCCACCTGGTATACCGTTGAGGAATGAAATTAATATTCGTAATTTAAAAGTGCGATTGAGTGATATTGCGAAATTGCGTCAAACGAGTTATTCCAGAGTATCTTTTGTCGCTAACTTGGTGCTTATCAAGCAATTCTCAATGAAACCAGAGGCAAGACGCCAGAGATTTCACGACACGGTCACTGCTGCCTTAACATCTGGTGAAAATGTCGGAAAGGGTGATAGAGTTACAATTATTAAAAAATTTTGTGATTCTAATATCGTGGTTCGCGATTTATTAGTCGATGCTTTACGACAAGACAATGAATATCAGATCGCTGCATTGGAAATTTATTTAATGAAGACGTATCAAGCGACCCATATTTTATCAAATTTAGTCAGTGGCAAAACCTTAAGTGGTTTGAATGATGGAACTCATTCTCCTTGGATTAAATTTGATTTCATGACTCGACAAGTTGAGGCCGTCACTGAAAGTATGCCAGAAAAGCCAAAGCATCGATTGTCATATTCTGATTTGGGTGAACTAGTAAAATCAAGCAGTAGCGATGGTGATTTAAGCTCCTCTCCTTCTGCGAAGGGACATAAACGTACACCGTCTCAGGAACTCAGACATCCTGTAGTTCAGGGCAATAGAATTGGTGTTATTGCAGCAATCGATTCATTGAATGATTTATCAGGAAACTTTCAAATGGTAAGTGGAAAAATTCCATTGGCATCTAATGATGCTAGTCTAGATATCAATGCCATTCATTTGGTTGTTGTCAATGGTCCTGATGTAAGTGAAGATGAGACATCAGCCGAGATTTCTCGATTTATCTCTACTCAGAGCGACGACTTAAACAGACGTGGGGTAAGAAGAGTAACATTTTTCGTGGGTCACAAAGACCAAAGAATAGGCATCTATACTTTTAGAAATAAGCTGAATTTTTCAGTTGAAGATCGCTTATTTCGTCATATTGAAGCCCCACATGCGTTTCATTTGGACTTACCGCGTTTGTCTAATTTTTCCGTATCATTGGACACAGCTCAAACGTCATCCGGTAATGTTTTCTTGTACAAAGCTATTCCAATTAGTGGTAAAGGTTTGGTCAGATATTTTTCTCGTCTTGTTAGTTTTACCGCTGATATCGCAAGTTGTGATGCTGAATCGTTGTTTGTTGAAGCTTTAGACTATTTAGGCCTTGTCATCGGGCAACAAGAAGCATCTGGGACTAAAGTCGCCACGGTCTCTCACGCTGCTAATCATATATTTTTGTCGATAATTGCCCCTGATGCAATAGTACAACCTGATCATTTCATGAATGAGTTAAGTAGAATTTGCAACAAATACTGGTACAAGATGGTCAGACTTGCAGTTTCCACCGTTGAAGTTAAATTGAGTTGTAAACTTACCGCGGATGCTGAACCAATGTATGTCAGGCTTGTCGCAACTAATCCTACTGGATTCGTTTTAAAAATTGAGCAGTACTATGAAGCAAATATTGATGGAAAAAAAGTATTTAAAAGCATTGGATCTGAACCAGGTAGTTGGGATAACATGGAAATTCAGACACCACATCCTTTGACTCAAAAGTTTGAACAGCAACGAGCCGAAGCTATGGCGTCATCTGATACATTATACGCATATGATTGGCCAGTATTATTTCGTCATGCGACTGAGAACTCTTGGGCACGATTTTCAAAAGAGCGAAAGAACATGGTGAATATCCCACCAAGTGAGAAGTTGTTTACCTGTGTCGAATTAGTATTATGCAAAGACAACGAGCCATTACCAAAAGGATGGAGTGCCAAAGACGGAGAAACTGCAGTATTGCGACCTTATGCTAGAGAACCAGGGTTAAATGATGCAGGCATGGTGGTTTGGCTGGGAACATTTTGTACTCCTGAGTGTCCAGATGGACGAGAGGTTGTAATAATTTGTAACGACATAACGCATCAAGCGGGAAGCTTCGGAACCAAAGAAGATCTCATATTTTATAAAGCATCTGAGTATGCCAGATTAAGAGGACTACCTAGGTTGTTTTTAGCTGCCAATTCGGGTGCTCGAATTGGAATGGCGCAAAGCTTGAAGTCTCTCTTCCAAGTATGTTGGACTGATGCTAATGATCCATCCAAGGGCTTCAAATATGTTTACTTGACTAAGACAGCGTACAATGAATTGTTGCAGAAGTATAATGGAGATATCAATAGTCTCCCAGTTATCTGCAGCCATGTGACAGTACCCGGTGAAGAAGATCGATATATGATAACAGATATCATTGGGGAGGAGCCAGATTTAGGAGTAGAAAATTTAATGGGTTCTGGATTAATTGCTGGTGAAACCTCTCGTGCATATGACGAAATATTCACTCTTACTCTAGTTGTTGGTCGTACTGTTGGTATTGGTGCATATTTGGTGCGTCTTGGACAACGCACAATACAGAAGAAAACAAATTGTCCAATCATCTTAACTGGTTATCAAGCATTGAATAAGTTAATGGGCCGCGAAATATACACCACGAATGATCAATTAGGTGGGCCTATGATTATGTTTCCTAACGGTGTATCCCATTTACTTTCTGAAACTCATATGGAAAGTGTTAATACAGCGTTGCATTGGTTATCGTTTGTTCCAGCGAAGAAAGGTGGCAAACTTCCTATTTGTGACATTTCTGCTGTTGATACCATTGATAGATATGTTACCTTTGCACCTACAAAGCTCACCTACGACCCTCGTTTATTACTAACTGGCGTTGGTTTAGGAGAGAATGAAGACTTAGTCCCTTGGCAATCCGGCTTTTTTGACAAGAATTCATTTGTTGAAGCATTAGGTGGTTGGGCTAAAACTGTGGTTGTCGGAAGAGGCAGATTGGGTGGAATTCCTATGGGTGTTATTGTCACTGAAAATCGTACTTCTGAAGCGTTGAAGCCTGCTGATCCAGCTGATAGTACATCTAGAGAGAAAATGGTTCAACAAGCTGGTGGTGTATGGTTCCCTGACTCAGCATATAAAACTGCACAGGCTTTGCGTGACTTTAACCGAGAAGGTATCCCTTGTATCATATTTGCGAACTGGAGAGGATTTTCTGGTGGCCAACGAGATATGTTTGATGAAGTATTGAAATTTGGTAGTATGATTGTTGATGCATTAGTGGCCTATAAACAGCCTTTGTTCGTTTACATCCCTCCATTCGCTGAGTTACGTGGCGGTGCATGGGTAGTTGTCGACAGTACTATTAATGCTGATGTCATGGAATTTTATGCTGCTGAAGATGCAAGAGGTGGAGTATTAGAGGCTGCTGGTGCTGCTAGTATTAAATTTAGAGACAGAGATATAGTTGCAACTGCGCACAGAATTGATCCTGTTTTGATAGATTTAGACAAAAAATTAAATGAAGCCACTTCTGTCGATTCAAAAAAAGCGGTAGAAAAGCAAATTGCTACCAGAGAGAAAATGCTTTTTGGTGTATATCAACAAGTCGCCGTGCATTTTGCAGACCTTCACGATACCCCTGGTAGAATGAAAAACAAGGGTGTGATTAAGAAACAAGTGAACTGGGCAGAGTCTAGAACTTTCTTTTATTGGCGTTTAAAGCGAAGATTGATGGAATTTGATATCGTCAACAATGCTATAGCTAGTCACAAATTAAAGCCAGGCGATAGGAAAGCAATGATAGCTGATATTCATAATTTCTTTACTGCTAACGGTGGCAGACCTGAAGTGTGGGATGATGACCGCAGAGCATTCTCTTGGTACGAAGAGAATAACAATATTATCACTAAATTTATTAAGTCTAAAAAATTGACAGCAATTTCATCGCAAATATGCGAAAGTATATCATCACTGAGTAACAATGTTGATGACATCAAAGCCGTATTATCTGGGTTGACCGAGGAACAAAAGTCAGTCTTGTTGAAGTCCTTGCAATAATAATGCGTCGTTTCAACTTACTTAATTATAATTTTTATTCTCAAAATTTAAGAACATTTATTATTAACCCGCTTTGCTTTTCAAATAGTGGCTATTAGGTCCTATTTATTTACTCATTAGCTAACTTAATTAGTACAATAATCTTAAAAAACGTTCAGGCGGTACCGGCCTTGGTGTGGAGTGGAAGTCCATTGAGTAAGACCGTTGGATTGGAAAAAAAAATATTACTGATCCTCTCCACTACAACTCCTTGCTCGTTGTCTTTGATTGATTGTCGAGATGGGAAATGAGGCGTCAGTTGAAATTGAACAAGACTTTTTAGAACAACCTGTGTCAGTACAAGTGCAGCGTAAACCTACGGGTGATCAAGCGAAAGCGAGAAAAATTTTGGAATCGTATTATACTCGTTTCGATAAGGATAAATTAAGAGATATTGATCGAATTATTGATAAATATAATGGAAATTACTCTGGTATGTACGAGGCTTTGGAAAAAAAGTATGGTAAACTAGACGACAATAATTTAAGTACAGTTCAAGAAACCAATAATGGCAATACAGTGAATGCTGACGAAACTCCTGTAAGAAAAAAATCAATAACTATCACCGTTCCTGTAGAAGAGGAAGTTGATGATGACGATGTTTCCCCTATTCACCTCCTATTGCAATTTATTCCTTATTATGGTCAGGGAGATCCTTCAAATGACAGCACTGTACGAGCAGCACTATCCAGCTTACCTATTGACGAAATTGACTCTAGAGATGACTATGGCAATACATTACTTTTGTTAGCATGTCAATATAGATGTGAAGACTTAGTCAGAATTATGCTCAATAAAGGAGCAGATCCTAATGCAATTAATTCGTCTGGGGCTTGTTGCTTACATTTTGCTTGTTATCGTGAGTCAGCATCTTTTACTATTGCGAAAAATTTACTACAAAATGGTGCAAATCCGGAAATTCGTGAAACTTCATATGGCTGTACACCACTCCACTATTGTGCAGGTACAGATATAATCATAATTTTTAAGTATTATTAATCTAACTTCTTCGATTAGGTACTGGGGACATTGATTTTTGCAAGCTATTACTATCCCATGGCGCTCAAGTAAATAGTGTAGATTTTTATAATTATACTTGTGTGGATTACGCTCAAGAAGCTGGTATGAAAGAACTTGCGGTATTTTTACGAGGAAAATTAGCAAAAGCAAAGGAAAGTAGCAAACGATCGAGTAATAATCTATTAAATTTGGTAAAGCATGAGCAGTACAGTAGTAGTCCTGTGCAAAATAGTTACAGCAACTACAATACTACTGGTACATTAAGGTGCCATGGTGACGATTGGTATCCGCAGGTAGATCCTGCTTCAGGAGGTAAATACTACATTAACAATCGCACTCAAGAAACACTTTGGGAAAGCCAGCTTATTGCGCGTATGCAATCGTTTCCGCAATCCCCGCCACCAGTTGCGCTTGAATCTAACAAACAAAACATTTCAATCAAAGTAGCTTCGACTCCTAACAGTAACTTCGAACTATCGACGAAGTCCGCGCCAACTGATTTATCATTTTTGATAAGTCAAACTGCAAAAGCTCGTTTAATTTCGTTTTTATCCAAGCAAGATCCCACCCAGCTCGGTGAAGTTGATTCATTAATCGAAAAGTACAAGGGGAAAGAGCAAGAGTTGTTGATGGAATTATGCACAAAATATGGTGTTGACCCCCAAACTGAAATTGTTACGTTTAAAGAGAAATTAAATGAATTAAAACTTGAGAAGCAAGCGATGAACCCCGTAGCTTCTCCGATGAGAGTGAAATCCATGAGTAATGCCGATTTCGAAGAAGTTAAATCACCAATGAACTCAATAAAAATGCATAGTGGTGAGGCACCAAGTATTAGCAATATTAGTGCAGGAGGAGGTGCAATTGTTAACGGAATTGACCCAGCTGTTGTGCAGGATCTTTTGAATGAAGCTAGAATAAAATTTGAATCCGAGCGCGACGAAGAAAGGCAGCAACAAAGATTAGTAATTAGTGAAAAGGATGGAGCAATTGTAAAATTAGAATCCCAGTTGCAAGCTGCGAGAAAAGATAAAGAGGAATTATCACAACAGTTTTCAACTATACAATCCAGATTAGAGAGAATGCAATCAATTGGCGGTGAAACACAAGCTAAATCTGAAGCAACAATATCAAATTTAGAAAATGAAAATTTAAATTTACGCAATCAAGTTGAATCACTAAAACAGTCCCTTTCAATCGAGTTAAATAAACTGAAAAGCTTGGAGGACTCACTGACTAACTTAACATCTGGCCACGAAGAGCAAGTTTCCAGAGAGAAAAAAGCGGCGGAAGAGCGAGCATTACAGCAAAGAGAACGTGAGGAAAAGCATGCTAATGAACTTCGCGAATTAGAGAATAAAATCAAGGAAACGGAAAATAAATTTAAATCAGAATTTAATAAAGCATCCTTAGATTGGGTGAAGCAAGAGAACGAGTTACTGGCGGCACAAGAGCAATTTAGACGTATGAAAGAAATTGAAATTGAGACGATGAACGACAATATCGCTGATTTTAAATCCAAAATGAGTAAAGAGTTAAGCGAGGCGAAAATGTTGGCGGAAGATTATAGGAAATCCTCTGAAGAGAGCACGAAGCGAGCCGATGATGCAGAAAATATTGTGCGTCAAATGCAACAAGAAATTATGGAAGCCAGACAAATTCAAGCATACAATGATAGATTGCACAAAGATTTGGCTCGCGAGCAATTGTTGAGAAAGAAACTTCACAATGAAATGGAAGATATGAAAGGTCGTATCAGAGTTTATGTGCGAGTTCGACCTCTTTCAAACAGTGAACGAGAAAGAAACTGCACCGAGGCTGTCGTTAAAGACGGGAAATTGTCAGTTGTACTCAAAATGCAAGATGGTAAGAAAACATACGATTTTGATCAAGTATTTGGTGGTGTAGATGGTAATACCCAGACTGACATCTTCAGAGACACCAAGCATCTAATCATGTCCGTTGTTGATGGTTACAACGTTTGTATATTTGCATACGGGCAAACAGGAGCGGGAAAAAGTTTTACCATGATTGGTGCTGCTGATATTGGAGATTGTTTGGGTGAAAATGGTGAATTCGATGACTTGGCTGGTATCACACCTCGTGCTGTAAGTGAATTATTTAGATTATTAAATGAAAGAACTGCTCAAGTAGAGTACCAAGTAGAAGTTCAAATGTTCCAGCTATATAGAGATGGGCTTGATGACTTGTGCTTTGAAAGAAAAAAGAAGGGTAAAGGAGGTGAGGAGGAGTATCCTCCTGAGTTGAAGATCGTGCTTGCGGAGCACAGTTCCTCGGGTCTGGTTGAGGTTCAAGGTGCTACTGTAAATATAGCTACAACTCCGGCAGATGTTATGAAGATATTTGGACGTGCTGCAGCTCGAAGAACCACCGCATCCACTCAAATGAATGCTGAAAGTAGTAGATCGCACTTGATTTGTTCCTTAGTCGTGCGACTGAAGAACAGAAGAACAGGCAAAGAATCGGTTGGTAAATTAACGCTGGTAGATTTGGCAGGAAGTGAACGCTTGGATAAGTCAGGTGCTCAAGGGGAAATGATGAAAGAAGCTCAAAGTATCAATAAATCACTTTCTGCTATTGGAGACGTTATCGCTGCATTAACATCCGGTCAAAATCACATTCCTTACCGCAATCATCCACTCACTATGCTTATGTCGGACTCGATTGGCGGTAATGCCAAGACGCTTATGTTTGTGAACACATCACCTGCTGATTATAACCTTCAAGAATCTGATAGTTCATTAAAGTTTGCCAGTAGATGTAAAGACATTACAAACGCCGTCTCTGCTAGTGGTGGTGTGCAAACCGCGCAGATGAATGCATTAAAGAAAGAGTTAGCTAAATTGAAAAAAGGTGGCAAGGCAGGTGGAAAAAACCTGTCTATTCCGGTGAATTTATAAGATTATGTATATTAAATAAATACAGTAGCAATAGCTAGTACTAGCACTGTTAATGCTATTATATTTGCTTTATCTTGAACCAAATAAACATAACTATCGCCAGCAATATTCCTGGACTTCAAAGCTAAAACGGCTGGTATTGCACAGAAAAGCAATGAAATTCCAAATTTACCTGCATAGTCAAGTGCTGGAACGAAGATATCGGGATTGAACAGCGCGAGTATCGTCGGTACCACTAAAATAAGCAAGTAATACAACAACGAAGGAGTTTTACTCTGTATTACTTGCTTGCCTTTGGATGCATTACTAATTACGTCATTCTTTTCCTTCAACAAATCTACGAAGAAAGATCGCAAGCCTATAACGAACCCGATGAACGACGTGACGATAGCAGCTTCAGAAAATAAATTTAGTAATAGTTTAATTATAGAACTATTTGCGCTATCTATACTACTTCCCATGCCCAATATGACACCATTCCACACTATAAACATGGCCATCGGTATTGCAGAACCAACTACTAATGTCTTGACGATTTTTTTCCTGTCGTACTGAGCTCTCGCTACAATATTTGGTACAATGTTGTGAAATACTAAACTGACCAAAGTCACAGGTACCAAATTAATAATGTTTTTTATGTTGAAAGTCGGCAAATGAATTAAATTTTCAAGATTTATGGACGTTGCACCAGAAAAAACCAGAAGGACAAAGGACAACAGCACAATTGAAGTAAATATAAAATTAACTGCTTCGATTAAACTATTTTTCTCACTTGCCATTATACCTCCAAATATAGTTATAAATAGTAATGGTCCAAACTTTGCATTATTCAAATTGAATAAACTGTTCAATATTCCTCCACCTTCACTAATATAAGCTGTGAGTAACGCGTAATGAATAAAACAATAAAGAGCACCACTAGCAATAGCCGCTTTATTTCCTAATACATTTTGTGTCATTGCAAGTATCCCTTGTTCATTTCCTGACTTTGATTGCTTTACTAAATTCAAATTAACTTCAGCTATTAGTAATGAAGTCAATAGCATGTAAACCCATGATGAAAATATCACTCCAGAGGAATAAACAAATCCAACACTTTTTGATACATCAGGTAATGCCAGTATACCTGCACCAACTGTTGTCCCTGCAACTAAGGCAACTGATGATAAAAATTCCGTATCCTTCTTAGGAGTGGCGTCATTGGTACTATATTTTTCATTTTCATTTTTACTGCTGGGTGAAAATTTTAATGTTTCTATCTTTTTATTTTTATTTTTATTCACAACTGTTTTAGTCAAAGAAGTACTATTGACGAGGAAACAGCTTAGGATTAAGAAAAGAAAGAGAAGTCTCATTTCTTTCATTTATTATTTTACAAAACCAAAAACCGGTCCTATAATCTAGTTGATAAAATCTTGAAAATAGTGTATTATGAACTTAAATACTAATCAAACTCACAACATTCATCCACAATCTTAATAGGTTTCATCAGCAAGAGAGCATTCTCCCTAGCAATTGCACCTTTAAGCATGCAGAAAAACAAAATCCTTCGACGTAGAAAAACTTCCTTAATTAACTGCTTCCTGACACCTGTAGCTGCATCAACATCATCAACTCCACTTATACTATTAATGTAACTAATGAATTTATTAGCCTGAGGACCTATATTACCACTAGTCTCCATAATAAATGGTTGGATTGAA
>JACCDO011550873.1_pt1 | contig 12750 bp, 15 predicted proteins | sample 7446101 | NCBI WGS metagenome assembly JACCDO01 (sample SAMN15323440, study PRJNA562643) | freshwater metagenome | isolation source: river surface water | place: USA:Blue River Watershed | collected 2017-08-16
GTTACTAATTTACAAAACAAAACGGGTCCAGTTGGTCCCAAGCCAGTAGCAGTAGAAAAAACGGGGGTTTTACAAGGAACTGAAGGAGCGACTATCAAAGATCCAGAAGCACCAAATGCCGACACAAATGCCGAAAATAGTTTGATCCAACACAAAGTAGATCCCTATATTTTGTCTAACCCAAGCAAATATTTCAAAGGACAATACAATCCATTAAACAAACGTATTCTAAAGAAATCGCTGAATATTGACACTCGATTTAGAGAAAATTATTTCCAAACCTCTCCATCTAATTTTCAAATTGAATTGCCAATGAAATTCAATAACGTTGTTTCTATGCAATTGGCTGCAATGGAATTGCCGACTTCCTTTTATAACATTGACCGTGCATTAGGAAACAATTTCTTTGCACTTATTGATCCAATCCACAATATTACTCAGATGATTGTAATTCCAGACGGGAACTACACCTATGCCGATTTGATCAACGAGGTCAATATATTAATTCAAGGAACATCTATTACTCGACAAGATTTGAGCGGTAATGAAGTGACCGTTTCTTTCAAAGATGTGGTCTTCACTTTGGATATTAACTTGGAAAGTGGTAGTGGTCGTGTCATGGTGGGTTTGGCTAAGTGCGATTCATATACCATACCAGATATAGAACAATGTAATTTTATTTTGAGTTTCCAGACGGACTATCAAGGTCAACCGGATTTTGTAACACCTTTGCCATTAAAGTTTGGATGGATGTTAGGTTTTCGAAATGGTGTGTACACTAACAATATTTCTTATGTGTCTGAAGGTTTGATTGATTTGTCTGCTCCTCGTTATGTGTTTTTATCGATTGACGATCATAACAACAGTGTTAGTGATGGATTCATATCGGTGTATTCATCTTCAATATTGAATCGAAATATATTGGCTCGTATTTCAGTCAGAGGTAATGTGTTTAACTACATGGCACAGAACAATTTATCAACCACGACATATCCACGTGAATATTTTGGTCCAGTCAATATTCAACGCATGGATATCCAGTTGTTAGATGAATATGGTCGAGTTTTGAATTTGCATAATATGGACTACAGTTTTTGTTTGACTTTTGATGTAATATATGACTTTTAAGGGGGACTCGGCGAAGCCTCACCCCCTTAGACCCCCTTAAGGGAACCTTGGTATTCAGCTTTGCTTACGCCCTCAAATCCTCCTTATTGTTTTATTTAGGATACAAAGACCATTTTGTCAAATGGAGTTGTTAGTTCTTCTTAAGGAGGGGTTTAAGGGTAAAGCGAAGCGAAACATTGGTTCCCCTAATTTTATCTGAACAATGTATGACAAGTGTAAATGTTGCAAACCGCGCTTTTGAAATTTCAAATAAAGGAAGTTCTTCTGGTGATTATTTAAAAAATAAAAAAGCCAAACTTATGTACTGTGGCCGTCAAGGTATTTGTAACAATAAAAAAGTGACAAGTTATGAGCAAAAGAATATTATTGAGAATGGACGATTGTTAGAGCAACCTATGGATCAATATACTTATGATTTGAATTCCAATTTAGAAATGCAACTCGATTTTACTGGAACCAGACTGATTACAGATGTAGACACAAAAGAAACCACACCTATTAATATTGGTTTAACTCCATTTTACCGTTATTATAATGTAGACATTGATGGAACTTTATTTGGAAAGACTGTTTGCGCTGAAAATAATTTTGTTAACTACCGTAAACCCGTGCAACAATTACCTCCTCAAAAAGTATATTGGAATTAAGGAGGGGGGCAAAGCCCCCCCTCAGACCCCCTTTATATCCCATGCTTTAAGGAGGGGTCTTAGGGCGTAAGCAAAGCTGAATACTCTTGGTTCCCCTAGAGGTTAAGTAAACATAATAACACCAATCCAACTCCAACATAATACATACTTGAATTCATACATGAGATATCATAAGGTGACTGTTTAATCCTAGCTGGACACATTGGTTCCCCTAAGGGAACTTGCCACTCAATTTGGCTTTGCTTTATCCCATGCTCACAATTTAAAGGAGTATGAAGTTCAAATAAAGTTGAACATTGCTCCACTAGCTCGTATGGATTTGAAATAAGTTCATTTGTTTCAATATCAAAGTAAAATCCCCACATTGTTTGTTAGTTGTTAGTTTGTGCAGTTAAATAAAATATTTTTCAATTTTATTTTATTTAATTAGACAGTAAGAATATATGCCCATTGTTGTGGAATTAAATGGATCAGATATCCAATTAGGAAATCGGAGTGAAGAAAATGAACAAAAAGAGGAAGAACGCGAAGAGTATCACCGCGAAGAGTATCACCGTGAAGAGTATCATCGTGAAGATCATAATAGTGAACTAAGTGATAGTCATGATTTAGACGAACCAATGAGTTCTGGCACTGAAGACGATTATGGGGGAGGACCTATTATAAATGATCGATTAAGCATTCCTTTAGGTCCTTTATCTAACAATCGACGAAACTTTTTTGGAGATTTATTTGCACCTCTCGCAAGAAACCAATCTATTGATGAAGATTATTTAGCCAATGATGTAATTGAACCAAATATGGACTACAAAGTAAAATACAGAAAATTAAATTATTTGCAAGTCGAGCGCAGTATTAACAAACACTATTCAGATATCAACCACAAGTACAGTTCTGCCCTTGATATTTTAGCGAGTTATTTAAAAGGCCATAAATTCATTTATTTGGAGGCTAAATTCAACACGGAGCAACAATTAAATTTACTTATGATGCCCGCCATATTATTGTCCACCATTGCCACCGTTTTGTCTTCTGTAGTAAAAGATTATTGGTGGGGAACTATTTTCATTTCTTCTGTAAATGGTCTAATTGCCTTTTTGTTAGCAGTAGTCAATTTTCTGAAATTAGATGCCGCCTCAGAAGCACATAAAATAACCTCTCATCAATATGACAAGTTACAGAGTTCAGTGGAATTCATGTCTGGATCTGTTCTTCTTTTTCGAAATGTGAATGTTCCACCCGACACAAATGATATAGTCCGAAACAAGATGACTTTAGAAAATCAAGTGAAGATTGAAAAAGACATGATTCTTAAAATGGCGGATATTGAAAAGAAGATTAATGACATTAAGGAAACCAATCAATTCATCATTCCTCGGTGTGTACGGTTACGGTACCCCATTATTTATAACATGAATGTGTTTTCCGTTATTAAGAAAATAGAAGATCATCGCAAGAAAACAATTACTCGTTTGAAAGATGTGAAAAATGAAATGCGATATTGGAATGCCGTACAGAAAGCAAATCCAAAAAATTTTCCAGAAACACACCGAACCCAGCTGAAGAGAATGTTTCACTTGAAACGACGACTGATTCAAGATATTTTGTTGTTACAATCGGCTTTTTCAATTATTGATCAAATGTTCTACAAAGAAATTGCCAATGCAGAAGAGTTGAGAACACGTTGGTTCCCTAACTGGATGTATCCAGAAGAAGCACTAACAAAACCAGAAGAACTAAATACCTTTATTAAAAAATTAATTGACCCATTTAAACATGCCTATGCAGAAAATGCTGCGGAATCCGTTTAAGGGAACTAGCCACTCAGTTTGGCAAAGCCAAACCTTTGCCCTCCTTTAAGAATGGAATAGCGAGTTCCCCTCACATTTACCTTTTCTAATGGTTGTATATGTATTCAGTGGACTACAAAAGAAAGACGATCAATTGGGATACTGATGTGTCTTCGTCTTTTTTGCAATCGATTAAAGAAGTGGTTCCTTATTGCTGGATTGGAATAAATACATGTCATATTCCATCTAACAAAATTAAACCTTTAACAAAACAAGACATGAGTAATTATGAAAATGTATTGAAATTGGCCGAATGTATTTCAAAACAAATTCTTTATATGGAAAAACGGTCTATTACATTTATTGGTTTTGAATTGAATGATATTTTGTCCATCGATGATGGACGGGCTTTTATTGTGGCCAATTACGAAAGAGTCATGTCTTATTCTTTTATGTCGATCCGTCTTTTTGTGCCATTCCATAAACCTTTTTTTTCCTCGTTGCCAGGCAATCACTTGCCTATGAATGTTTCTTATTTAACAGCACGTGTTAGTTTAGGATTGTTGTTAGTTCATTTGGTAGGAAACCTAACAAATATAAAATCTACAAAACTGTACTGGTTTATTCAACGGTGCTTGAAAACACCCGAAACTGGATTTACTATTGTATAGTAAGGGAACCAAGGTTCCCTTATGATCCCTCCTTTAAACTACGTTACTTTTATTGATTTCCTCTAGGGGAACTTTTTTCTTCATGATCTCATACTTTAAGGAGGGGTCTAAGGGCGTAAGCTCCGCTGAATACGTAGTTCCCCTAGTAGGAGGGGTTTAAGGGGAACCATTGGTTCCCCTTGTATTTTATGTTGTTGTATATATATCGAATGTCGATTGTTGCATTAAAAAGAAAAACAAATGCAGTCTATGGAAAAGTACATTCACACGGATATGGCGGATTAAGTGGATTCTCAATAAATGGTGGACGACGTAGTATGGGATATATTGGCAAAGATCGTTTGAACAGCAAAGTAGTAACTCCATTTAGAGGAACAGAACCCATGGGTCTTGATGGAAATAAACGAACGATTATTAATGGGGTTGGTGCGGGAACTGATATTCGTGGAGAACAATATAAAGTAATTAAACCATCTGTTGTTACTAGCCGAGAACAGATCAATAATATGAGATGGTGTTGTGCGGATATTGTTAGAACACAGTCTGGCATTGATATGGGATCACAAGATCAATACGTAACAAAGAAAGCTGCTGCAAATATATGTGTGTTGCCAACTGATAAGCAATCTAGGGGATTTCATCCAAAATGTTCATTAAGTCAACGTCTTGACTGCAAGAATAATTATAGCAAAGACATTGTTCCAGTGGATTCCAGTTTGAGGACATTGGGAATAAAGAAACAATGTGCATTGTATGAAATAGATCCATCCAAATTGTTAGTATCTAACAAACATCGATTTTATACATGTTAGGGGGGCTTCGCCCCCTTAGACCCCTCCTTAATTTATAATAAATTTTCAATGCAAAATATTAATAATAGTTTGATTTAGTGATCAAAATATTATTCTAAAAGGGAACAAAATTTAAAGGAGGGGTTTAAGGGGAACTACGTTCCCCTTGGGGCAAAGCCCCCCTTGAGGTCGACCCGAATCCTCCTTCCCCTCGCTCTGTTTTCTCCCCCAAATCATCCACCAATTCCACCACAATTGGCACTAATCCGGGCGCACATATTTGAAACATCTTTTCGTATGCATTCAAATAACATTCATTTTCATAGACCACATCTACCATGGCAATCATAGGTCCACGATATCCAGCATCAATAATCCCCACACTATTTGCCAATCGGATACATGATTTACTAATACTTGAACGAGGATATAAATAATATCCGGTGTTAGTTGCATTCCCAGCAGAATCATATAAAACGGCTGCGCATTTTACTTGTAGATCGATCTTATTTACTTTGGTGAAAACGCATTTATGTGATCCAACTAGACTATCTTTATTATAAGGAGTCAATAAGTCAAATCCCGAATCGGGGAAATCGATGTTTTTTTGCATTTTGTTGTTATGTGCTTCAATCGCATGTTGATACCTTTCACGTAATTCTGGATCGGATACTTGCACACGAAGAATCATATGAGGGCGTTGATTTGCAATTAATTGGTCAGAAAACATCATTGTTATATAGAAATGGTGGTTTCATTTTAAATAATTTATAGTAATACATAAAAATATTGATTTATAAACCAATATGCCTATTAAATATGCCGAAATTACAATAATTTTTAATGAAGAAAAAGAAACAATGAAAAATTATTTCAACAGAATATTGTTTGGGAATGAAAATAAAACAAATGATAATGACAACATTATTATATTATTTGATGATGAATCTATTTATGATACAAAAAATATTGAAAACATAAAATCTCATAAAAAAATTAATATGGGTCCAAAGTATTATAATCGTTCCGTTCCAATGCATTTTGAAATAGAACCATTAAAACTTTATTTCTTCTCTAAAGAGCCAACTATAATTAATAATATACCAAAATTAAATTTTAAACCAATATTTAGTAACAGCCACAAATTTTTAACATCAAAAAGAGAACCATCTGAATTTAATATTGTTTATTATCAATTATTAAAAAAAGATAATGATTCACTCGCAATAGTAAAAATAAAATCAAGCGAAACAAAACCAAGATTTTTAGTAGCATATGATGATACATATTTTGAAAAAGAAGATATAATTTATTTTATTAGCTATATATTTTGTGAAAAGTAAAAATACTGTCGTAACAACCTTATATATTTTTAGCTACGCTTACGCTCCCAGAGTCGATACTTAAACGTTTTTATCTACAAAAGATGATAAAGAAGTTGCAAATAATATTAAAAATGAATTGGCAATATTACTGTTTAATGAAAGAGATGCATTACAGTGTTTTCATCTAATTCATCAATCAGTTCATTCATTTTTTCTTCAATATATTCACATATATTATCATACATGTCATCTATTAATGCAGTTCTTCCAACACGCTCCCAATTTCCATCACAGAAAATGTAAGCATATTTACTTTTTATGTCTTTGATGTGAACGTTTCTATTTTTAGGAGCAAATGGAGAAAAATGTTTTAGCTTCACACATTCAACTACAGATCGAAATCGCTTAGAAAATACAAATGTAAAATAATGATTGGAGAAAAAAATAAACTATAAAAATTGTGTAATGGTTTATTTTTTTTGTTTCAAGGATTTTGCCTTCATTATTTCTTAACCCAAACCTCAAAGAAGTTACTGTAACAACAACCCCAACCTCCGGATTCAATGTAATCCACTACAAACCCTGCATCTGTCAGTGTCTTGTCAACATATTGCTTTCGAGTAATATCGGTGTAATCATTCTCCATCACCACTAGTTTGATATTATTTAGTATTTCTGGCATATCCATCAGTATGAAATAAAAGGCTCCTTCACAATCAAGTACTAAAGTGTCAAAAGGAATTTGATACTTGTCCAATAACTGTTGCCACGTGATTGTTTTTACCTCCTTGTAACCAGATAAAACAACATCACTTGGTATCGTGTTCCAACCATGTTGAATGAGTTTTCTCTTTGATAAAGCGGCATTTTCCACATGAAAGTTTAAGTTATTAATGTTTCGATTCTCTATCAACTGAGTAGCTGAAATGATATCACTCTCTAAACAAACAAAGTTGGTATTTGGAGTCGTTGTTTCCAATAAAGAGGAAATAACTAAACTATTACGACCAATATTACCTCCAATTTCAAGTACTTTTTCTTTGCCAGTGAGGTATCTAGTAACCATTTTCTGTTCTGGTAGTTCATCTTGAAAACTACCGTATTTTAGTTTTAATGAATTTTGAATAAGAGCTAGTTTCCCATTGACTTCGCGTTCATCTCTGGTAGTCATTGTTTTTTCACTTACATTAATACTCACGTCGGAATAGTCGTCCACCACATGAATCTGGTTATTCAAGTGGACAAATATTTTCTTAACAATACCGTATACTGGGTCTCCAAATATATGTGCTCGAGCATTGTCACCAGAAGGAATACGAATAATACCATCTCTTAATGTCTTGGAAAGGCAAACTTCAGTTACGTCGATTTGCTTTGTTGGTGTTCCGTAAAAAATTTGCATTACAATAGAAAGTGATAATTATATATCAAACGGTACGCAATGCTTTATATACTCAAAATGGTCAGCGCGCGCGGCTTTTTTTATAAAAGTGTTTTTCCAAGGTCTTTTTGTCTTTCATAAAAAAGACATTAAATAAAGGAATGGTCTAAGCAGAACTGTGTTCCCCTTGTAATACATCTGCATATGATCTTTCGTCTCTGAAATCTACTGGCATTTCATGGATGGTTCCAAGTATATCAATTATTTCACTATATTTGTTTTCTTCTTCTTCCGTCATCACAAAATATCGATTCATCCATCTTTGATGAAATACAGACATCAATAAGGCAGCCGTCATTTGTTTTTCAGTTATGTTTCTTCTTTTTAATTCTTTCAAAACAGTATCCATTGTTCTTTTTCTGGATACTGTTGCCGTGATTGGTCGAGATGATTCTTCATCTTCATCCTCATCGGAATCTTCTTCCGAATAGTCATCATCATAACTAGAATAATCCAATTCTTCTTCCGAATCTTCTTCTTGTTCAACAACATCTGCTAGTTGTTGGCGACACAGAGGACAACCCACATTTGTTAGTAAGGCATGTTTTATCAAACAGTTTGAATGAAAACAGTGACCACATTCTGTAATTGTTTTATTTAAACTGTCTGCGATCTCATCATAACAAATTGGACATTCATTATTTTCTTTGGAGCATTCCTTTTCATGTTCTGGCCAGTGTCTGTATTGGCATGTAAGGGAACAATAGTAGACATTCAAACAGCCGCTGCATTTTTTCATTGGGGGGTGTTCTTGTTGCTGTTGTTGTTGGCATCCATGACATTGATTAGAAGAAGACATTTTATTGTTAGTTTACATGTATACCACTTGTTTTAAATATATAAATCAGTTCAATTTTTTAGGGGAACCAATGTATTCAGCTACGCTTACGCCCTTATGATCCCTCCTACTAGGGGAACGTAGTTCCCCTTAGACCCCTCCTTAAAGCATGGGATCATAAGGGAAAAGGTTTGGCTTTGCCAAACTGAGTGGCAAGTTCCCTTAAGCTAGTATAGTCGTAGGTGCGCCCAATTTCCAATTATATGCAACATCATATGCGATAGTGTTGACATCTTATACCACTTATTCCAATAAAACAAATATCCAATTGGGTACATAATGGCAGCAATAATAATTAATATACAATAAAGATATTTATTTGGTGTATTCAGCATATTACTGAAAACAATGGTATTTTGACACACAAAAGCAGAACATGTTACGGAAATATCTAGATTCCGTCGCCAACCCATTTCTGGCTTTCTCCAGTAATTAACTGAACTAACATATGTTATCATTGGCAGTAGCCATATTTTTATTGGATGACAGTTAAACATGTATCCATAGATTGCAGAAAACAAAGAAGTGTTTGATGCGAGTAAAATAAAATAGTGATGACTTGACATTTTCCAATAAGGATCCATTTCATGTTTTCTAGTAATGTTTTTAAACATTATTTACAATACTAGATAGGATGAATCATAAGGGCGTAAGCGTAGCTGAATACCCTAGGTTCCCCTAAAAAAATTGAAATAAGTTTTCTTATTTTAAATAACTTTATTCTATCTATCCAATCTTGTAAAATGTTTATTGAATTGTCTCAACGATCTGCCAATATGTGGACCAATCATGCGTTAATATTATGGTTCATTTGTGCATTAGTTGTATTATGTGGGTATGCATTGAACTGCAATAATTACAAATGTGCAATAATTATTGTTCAAGTGTTAATGATTCTATTTTGTATTATGTGGAGTATTTTGGCGTGGAAAATAAGAAATGCAGTGGAGAAAAAAATAAAAGAGCAAAAGCAAAAGCAAAAATAAAAGAGAAAAAACATCAATATCAAAATAATGATTATAAAAAAGGTAAAAAAAGGAAGTGTTTTCCTTTTTTTTATTTTTTTATTTTTGTCTGTTTGGCGAGTTCCCTTAGGGGAAATATGAGGGGTCTAAGGGCGTAAGCTTTGCTGAATACCTAGGGTTTCTCCTTAATTGATAATGTCTTCTTCTTTTTTAGGGTAAAGAACTTTTTCTGTGATTCCATTTTTCTTTTCTTGTACGATTCGTATGTATTGATCAATACTGATTGATGGGACTTCTTCCAAATCAATCTCATCATGTGCTTCCCCTTCAAGTATACAACGTCTAATTCTTTGTTGTTGTTGTTGTTGTTGTTGTGGCTTATCGAATCCCACCATTTCGAATCGGTATACATACACTTGTTTTTCTTGCCCAATTCGGTGACATCTGGCAATCGCTTGTGCTTCGACACTTGGATTCCAATGAGGACTAACAAAGTATATCTCGCTGTAATTCTTCTGTAAATTCAAACCTTCACAACCAGTTTGAATTTGCAATATTATAACTGAATTATTTGGATCTGCCAAAATGGCTTGTCGAGCTGGTCCACTTGTTCGGCCATCAAATGTAGAACTTCGAATGCCCAACTCTGCCAACTGTTCCGAAATAATGTCTATTTCTTTTCGGTAGTGGCAAAATACTAGTTTGCCCGCTCCATTATCCTTATTTTCATTAATCGCTTGTATAACTGCATTGATTTTACTTGATTTATTCGAAGTATAATTGTATTTTAGTTTGTATTTCTTCAAATCATCATCCAATAAGGATGGCATAATACAACATTGTTGTGCTCGCAATATTCGTTGAAGAGTGTTTAAATTATTCAAACGCTTTGCATACTTACCTTTTTGATCATATACATGCGACAACGGCAGTGTGCTATGAATTTCTCGGGCTAAATCATATTCTTCATCGTTCCATTCCACTTGGATTGTATGTGTGATTACATCTGGCAAATTGGTGGAAGGTACTAACTTTTTACTTCGTTTTAGTACAAGGGTTTTGATTACATCTAGTGCAAGTGATTTATCGGTATAAATAGCTTTCGCAAGTCCTAACACTGCACATAAATGATGGTAATCATGTTCATTATTCTGGATCGGAGTGCCTGTAATTAGCCATCGGATTCGTGTTTTTTCAAGTAGTATAATTGCACCTTTATGTGCTTGATTTTTATTACGCAAATGGTGTGCCTCATCAAAGATGACACGATCCCAGTATACATCGTACAGCAGATTATTTATAGCTGGGCGGATTGCATGATACGTGGTGAGGACAATGTCTGCTGCATTCAATTCGCGGATTTTTATTTGTTTTTTTTGAGGGCCGTGATATAAAAGGGCTTGCTTACCAGTTGCTCGGAGAATCTCTTTTTGCCATTGAACTAAAAGTACGGGAGGAAGAACAATTAAGGTATTTGGAACCGGATTGGCCACCATTGTACCAATAGTAGTGAGTGTTTTTCCGAGTCCCATTTCATCGGCAATTACGCCACCGTAAATGCCATAGTGACTGGTATTTTCGTTCTTCAAACAGAACTCCACCCCGTCATACTGATGTTGGTTGAAGGCCAAATTGGCCTTAGAAAGCATGTTCATAAAATTTTGCATTTTAGAAAAAATTGCAGTTGGTATAAAGCCAAGAATAATTTCAATTTTTTGGTTTAGTAGTGTCATTTTTTAGAGCACTAAAATTTAGAGGAACCTTAGGTTCCCCTTAAACCCCTCATTAAAGCATGGGCAAAGGTTTGGCTTTTCCAAACTGAGTGGCTAGTTCCCTTAAAGAGTAACGTAGTTTAGGAGGGGTTATAGGGGAACGTAGTTCCTCTAGAAAAAAGGGATAAACTCCTATGTAAGAGTTTTTACGATGCTTAGTGCCAACCCTAAATCTAAATATAAATAATGTTACCTTGAGGGGAACTACGTTCACTAATTACATATCGGACTCGGATTCGTCTCCTTCTGAATCAGATTCTGCTGTGGCCCAATCAAACTTTGCCTTTACCTTTAAGGGAACTTGGGTCTGAGGGCACACGCTCTTCTGAATACGTGGTTCCTCTAGTTTTTTAACGACAACTGGTTCTTCTTCGTCTTCGTCTTCATCCGATTCATACAATACGTTAAACGAAGCAAGCAAAATCTTAGCTGATCTTTTATTTGCCTTTTTGTTCTCGTTGTATTTGGATTCTTGTTCTTGTATCCACATATTATCTAAGGAAACTCGAAGTTGGTTTGTGCAATATTTAACAGTGTGTCCTTTCTTTCCGCATTGTTTGCATTCTTGTGATAACAAAGTGGGGCATACTGTAACTCCTTCACGATTTTTAGGAACATGAGATGTAATCATACTCATTGGTTTCTTGGCGGATTCGCAAACTTTGCAATGAAGTTTGACGACTTGTTTTTGTTGTTGTGGTCTAGCTTTGGAATAAGACATTTTTAAATTTAAAACAGTTTAACTTTGGAAAATTAAGATGAATTCAAATAACATTATTCATTTCATTTTTTTATTTGTCATGATGAGTAAATGAGAATCACTAAAATAAAAGAAAAAGAATATGTGTTAGTGTAAGCGTAGTATTCAAAACTAGCGTTATCATTTTTGAATTATTATGTTCTTTCTTTATATGAATTGTGTTGCCAAATTCTTTCATGATATGATTAAGGCCCGAAATGAATGGTTACATAAGAAGAATCACCTAACAAGAAGGAATTACAAGATATAAAAGGGGAGGTCTAATTATTTCTTTGTTTATATAAATGATGGACTTGTGCACCCCCGCTCTCATCTACTTTATGATGTCTATTGTATCTATTTTTATTATGTTGTTTAGTAAAACATCTGTCCTCTCTATTATGGGACAATTTGTCTTTGTTCTTGCATGGACTTGGTTCTTGAACTTTTTTTGCGATAAAGGATTAACTATCTTGTCATGGATATTGGTGATATCCCCTTACATTATATTATTCACTGCAATGGCGACGGGATTAATTAAAATAGAGACAAAAGTTAAGGTAGAGGAACCCAAGAAAGAAGATGAGAAGAAAAAAGAATCATTCTCAATATTTGGCCCTAGAACTGGAAAGCGTTAAAGAGA
>JACCDO011135555.1_pt1 | contig 12748 bp, 13 predicted proteins | sample 7446101 | NCBI WGS metagenome assembly JACCDO01 (sample SAMN15323440, study PRJNA562643) | freshwater metagenome | isolation source: river surface water | place: USA:Blue River Watershed | collected 2017-08-16
AAGCCCCAGCTTTTGCTGATGCTCACAGCCAACTCTTAGTAAAGGATCTCCATGCCGCTCAAGGTGACCTCGCGTCCTATTGAGCTAGCCGGCCTACCAACCGGAGACTTTCTTTTTGCTCGCAGTAACCAAACCCTGATTGGTCAAGGGGTAGCGCTTCGCCTCAGCGCAAAGGGTAAGGATCGAATTGCCTCACTTGCTAAAAAGTGGCAAGAGGTTTGTGCCGAAGCCGAGATTCTCGATGGCGTGAAACTTCCCGGTAGCTCGCTAGTGGCATTTAGCTCAATTACCTTTTCGGAGAACTCCCAGGTCGAAAGTGTGCTGGTGGTGCCCAAGCGCCTCTATGTGATTCGACCAGAGGCAAGCTTTGTAATCGAAGTTGAAGCCGAAGAGCATCACCTTGCCGAAACTTGCGCACCAACCAAATTTGAAGCGGGCAAGCTCTCCCCCGCAGGCTTTACCAACGCCGTATCGAAAGCGATCAGGACTATTGAGCAGACCGAGCTGAAAAAGGTCGTGCTCTCGAGGGATCTCGAGATGGTCTTGCCACAGCAACCTGATCTGACAGAGCCCCTCGCCAGATTACGAGCGCGCTACCCGGAATGCTGGACCTACAAAGTCGAAGGTGTGTTTGGAGCATCCCCAGAGCTTCTGCTGCGAGCCGAGCGCGGCGAGGTTTCGGCTCGCGTGTTAGCCGGAACCGCAGGTCGTGGCACCGACCCAGATGTCGATCGCGCAATTGCAGATGGCCTAAGCCACTCGATAAAGAACAATCACGAGCATGGCTATGCGGTGCAGTCCATGGTGTCTGAACTAGAGCCTTTCTGCGAATGGGTTGAGGCCGATGCCCAACCTTTCTCACTTGCGCTGCCAGATCTTTGGCACCTTGCCACCGACGTTAGAGGAAAGCTCAAACCAGCGACCAGCCTGCTCGATGTAATTGCGAAGCTTCACCCAACCGCAGCGGTTGCCGGAACCCCGCGCGAACTAGCAATTGAGCTGATCGAAGAACTAGAGCCTTACGACCGCGGAGGCTATGCCGGACCAGTTGGCTGGGTGTCTGCCGATGGCTCTGGGGAACTTGCGATTGCCCTGCGCGGCGGCATTATCGAAACCCAAGGCAACCAGGTCGTGGTTCGAGCAATTGCCGGTTGCGGCATCGTGGCGGAATCTGACCCACAGGCAGAGCTTGCCGAAACCGAACTGAAGTTCCGCGCTGTGCGCTACGCCTTCGAAAACTAGAGCTGATAGTCAATAAGCAGCTGACCTGAGCGCTGTAAAACCTTCGTTAGCTCGCCCACCGAATCAACTGCAACATACTCCCAGCCATAAGCGTGAGCCAATGATTTGAGATCAACCTGCTGCGGGGTTAGGAACAAGCGCTGCAGTGCATCCTGTGGCAAAAGCTGAGCCACCTCGAGCTTCTTAAAAATCTCACCGCCGCGATCATTGCCGACAATTAGTTGGACATCCAGTTTTTCTATTCCAGAGAGATTTAGCCCACTGGCATCGTGCAGCAGCGTGAGGTCACCAAGCAGGGCTCTGGTTTTCTTTCCAGATTGCGCGAGCCCCAGTGCTGTTGAAACAGTGCCGTCAATACCGGCCAGACCGCGATTGGCAAAGGCGCGAAGTTGCTTTGCCGGCAGAGCCCGGTCAGCCTCCCTAATGATTTGCGAAGCGCCGAAGAGCAACTGCTCATCCACGTTAGTTGCCGCCCAAACTGCCTGGGCCAACTCCGCGCGCTTTGAGATCAAGCCGGCACTCTGCTGCCAGGCATCAACCCAAGCCTGCTGAGATACACCCAGTGGCACAAGCTCGTCAGCAAACCCAAGTGCATTACCGCTTGGGTCAAAGTGGCCGTGGGTGCCACTTTCGCAGACCCAGGTCTTGGCATTGGCAATCAGCTTTTGGATTGGCCTAGAAAGCGTTGGTTTACCAAAGACAAAAACTTGATCAACCTCAGACCCGAGTTCTCCATTTAGACCAGCGATGTAATCAACCACAAGCTGCTCTGAATAGCGAGCGCCGGAAGTCGGCTCGGCGAAAAGTGGAAGATTGGCAGCCTTGGCAAACTCGACAGCAGCTGCTCCCGCACCAGCACCAGCAACCACAACGGCGCGGTCAGAAACCACCACCTCTAAGGTGGACTTTGCCGATCGGACTGGAGTTGCCGTTACCCCCAAGGTGATGATCTCATTCGCCTTGGGTGTTAGGTCGCTAAGTGGTTCTTGAAACTGCAGGTTGAGCTGCACCGGTCCCGGGTGCTCCGAGCTGGCAAGCTCAATGGCCTCGATTGCAAGTTCCCGAGCATTAAATTCACCTAGCTCTGGAACGCTGACGTCAATGCAGTGAATAACTGCATCGGAAAAAATCCCCACCTGGTTGGTGGTCTGGTTCGCACCCTTGCCGCGAAGTCTGGCAGGACGATCTGCGGTGAGCAAAATCATCGGCACACCACTGTGCTTAGCTTCCAACACTGCTGGGTGAAGGTTGGCCACCGCGGTTCCACTCGTGGTGATTACCACCGAAGGCATGCCGGACGTCATTGCCCTACCCAATGCCACAAAACCCATCGAGCGCTCGTCGAGCCGCACGGTGAGATCTGCCAAGCCAGCTTGAGCCAGTTGATCAGCGGCAATGGCCAGCGACTGTGATCTTGCTCCGGGAGCTAGGTATAGGTGCTTGGCACCTAGGGCAACCAAGGTCGCCAATAGCTCTGCCGCAAAGGATTGGGAGCTGGCTTTTGTCACTTCTGGTCGTCTTCGTCTTTCTTTAGCTTGCGCTGCAGATCGCGAAGGAAGTTTGGGTCATCGTCCGGGGCGACCACCCTGCGATTCTTACCTGGGTTCGAAGGCCCCTTGCCCAGCGGCCTTCCCACCATCAGGTAGAGCAATCCGCCGAAGAATGGGATTACCAGGCACAGCAGCACCCACGCCCACTTAGGAAGCAAGCGGACCTCATTCTTGTTTGCCGCAGCGGCAAAGACGGTGGTGAATACCGTGAAGATCACCAAAAAGGCGATCGAGGCAACTGCCAGTCTTGTCATACCCTCAACCCTAATTCAGACTCGCTTAGACTATTGCCGTGAAGAACCCTTGGCTGAGCTACACCCTGATTCGTTTAGGGATGTTCTTCGGCATTTTCTTTGCGTTTCTACTTTTAGATTTCAACCCATATTTCGCGGCGATTATTGCCGCGGTTGTTTCTTTTTCACTCTCGCTACTGTTTCTCGATCGCCAGCGCAATGCCCTTAGTGAGTCGGTAGCAAAGAAGCTCTCGCGCGATGAGGCTGGCAGCTATAAAGATGCAGAGAGCGATCTGGAGAACCAGGTGCTCGACTCAGAAGGCAACGACAAAAAGCCCGAGGCCAACCAGTAGCCCAAAGCCCAAACCAGCAAAGCTGGTGAGCTTCAGGGCAGAAATGTAGTCCTTGGCGCTCTTGCCTCTCACCCCAGCCATAAATGCCGGGAACACCAGCATCAAATTCGCAAGGCCGATAATTGTGGCCGGGTAAAGCGAAGCCAAAAGAATGTTGAAGATCACCGGAAGAATCAAAAGGGTTGCAAACAGCCACTTCGATGCCCGAACACCGATGCGAACCGAAAGCGTGTTTTTACCGCTTTGCTTATCGGTGGCAACATCCCTGATGTTGTTCACCAGCAGAACAGCAGTGGCATAGAAACCAAAGTTGATTCCAAGCAGCACCGCCATCGGATCAATTTCGAGAATCTGGATGTATGCGGTTCCCACGGTTGCAATCAGGCCAAAGAAAATAAATACTGCTATCTCGCCCAAGCCGGCATAGCCGTACGGTGACTTACCTCCGGTGTAGTACCAGGCGGCGATGATCGACACCGCACCGACCGCAACTAACCACCACTGACCAGTGATCAGCACAATCGATAAACCGCAAAGTGCTGCCAAACCAAATGTGATTGCTGCCGCCAGCTTTACCGCCTGCGGGCGGACCAAACCAGAGCCGGTTAGTCGCACAGGTCCCACACGATTTGCGTCGGTGCCGCGAATGCCATCTGAGTAATCATTGGCGTAGTTCACACCGATCTGAAGCAGCAGTGCCACCAGCAGCGCAAGAGAAGCAAGCAGTGGATTGAAGCGATCAACCAGATCGGCACTTGCCGAACCCAAAACTATCGGTGCGACAGCGAGCGGCAGGGTTCTAACCCTGGCTCCGGTGATCCAATTCTTTATCGACATAACTCACAAATGCTATTCGCTCAAAAGCTTTGCAATTGCCTTGAGGTCTGGTTTACCGCTTGCGAGCCTAGGCAAGCTTGAAACCCGAATTACTCGCTGCGGTTTTGCTGCCAGCGACAACTTGGCTAACTCAGCAAAATCAACCTCTGGGCTGCCTTCGTAAACCAGGCCAACCGACTCTCCCCAGCTGCTCTTGATTGCAGCCGCAGCGACTGCGATAACCCCAGCAACCTCACTGGCACTTTGCTCAACGGCCTCCAGCGAGATTTTGTGACCGCCTGAGATCAGCACCCGATCGGCACGGCCCAGAACATTCAACTTGCCATCGACAATCTCACCAAGATCGCTGGTTAGAAACTCGTCACCCAGGCCATTCGCCAAGGTTTTCCCCGCGATGGCGATTCGAGAATCGCGGATATTGACCGAGACTCCATCCAGCGGGACGCCGTCATAAACACAGCCACCGGCAGTCTCGGTCATGCCGTAGGAGACCACGATCTTTACGCCAAGTTCTCGCAGCTCTGAAATTACCTTTTGGTCCGGCATTTGCCCGCCCAGCAAAATGGCATCGAAGCGCTTTAGTAGCGCAAGCGAGTAACTGTCAGATCGCACTGCCTCAAGCAGTCTCGCAAGCTGTGCCGGAACCAGCGAAGTAAAGCGCTTTGGTTCGGTCATCAAACTGGCCGCCCTGAAGAAAGCCTCAGCAGTGAATGGAAGTTGGGCGTTCAGCATGATCGGCTGAGTATCGGCAATCACCGATCGAATCAAAACATTTATGCCGGCGATGAACTTGGTTGGCAGAGCCAAAAGCCACTGCCCCTGACCACCGAGATACTTGGCAGAGGCTTCGGCAGAAGCCTTGAGTGCAGCTGCAGAAAGCTCAATTCGCTTTGGGGTGCCGGTTGACCCGGAGCTTTCAACAATCAGTGCGACATCGGCGTCGACCTGCTCGGGCAGCCCCTGCACCTCGGGCATCAGACCATTGAATTCTGGTTCGGTTATGAATAGCGCTAGCTTGCCATCGAGCATTTCGATGCAGCTCGATAGCGCACGAAATGTGTCATTGGCAGGTATCAGGCGAAGCGGTTTCATTAGAAGTGCCAGGGGGCGTCAGACCAGTCTGGCTTTCTCTTCTCCAAGAATGCGTTCTTACCTTCCGCGGCCTCTTTGGTGCCGTAGGCAAGTCGGGTTGCCTCGCCTGCAAATAACTGCTGCCCCACCAAGCCATCGTCAACTGCGTTGAATGCGTATTTGAGCATGCGAATTGCGGTTGGCGACTTTGCCAAAATGTCTTCAGCCCATTCGATAGCGGTGCTCTCCAACTTGGCGTGATCGACGACTGCGTTTACGACGCCCATCTCGTAAGCCCTTTGGGCGTCGTATTCGCGACCGAGGAAAAATATCTCGCGCGCGAATTTCTGCCCGGTTTGTCTTGCCAGATAGGCACTGCCGTAACCGGCATCGAATGAACCAACATCGGCATCGGTCTGCTTGAAACGTGCGTATTCACGTGAGGCAATCGATAGGTCGCAGACCACATTGAGCGAGTGGCCACCGCCGGCTGCCCAGCCCGAAACCAGGGCGATAACCACCTTTGGCATAAAGCGAATCAGCCGCTGCACCTCAAGGATGTGAAGTCGTCCCGCGGTTCCTGGGCCGTACTCATATCCAGCCTCGCCGCGAACTCGCTGGTCACCTCCGGAGCAGAATGCCCAACCGCCATCCTTTGGTGATGGCCCATTACCGGTTAGCAAAACCACACCGACATCGCTGGAGCACCTCGCGTGATCTAGTGCCTGGTAAAGCTCATCGACAGTCTGTGGTCGAAATGCGTTTCTTACCTCGGGCCTGGAAAAACCGATTCGCACCACGCCTAAGGTGTTGTGCCGGTGGTAGCTGATATCGGTCAGCTCCTCAAAACCGGCGACTGTGTGCCACAGGTTCTGATCAAAGGTCTCGGAAACGGTATTTGCCATGCAATTAGACTAATCGGGTGTTCGGGGAGAAAATAACCCAAATCAGCGTTGTGAGCATCCCGATGCTGACTAAATTCCGCGGCCTAAGCCATCGTGAAGCGCTTATTTTCAAGGGCAGCAAGCGCTGGGCAGAGTTCTCCCCATTTATTGAATACTCAGACCAAGAAGCCAGTAATTGGCTAGCGGCCGCTATCAGCTTTGCGAACCAGGACCTTCCGCCACTGCATCGAACCTCGGTTGGGGTGAACGCGACCCTGCCGGCAGTTACACCAGATCAGGTGACTGCGGTGCTTTCAAAGTTTGGTGAATTCTCAACCGTAAAAATCAAGGTCGCAGAGACCGGGCAACCCATATCTGCGGATGTGCTTCGAGTATTAGAGGTGGTTAAGAGCTATCCCGACTGTCGGATACGGCTGGATGCCAACGGCAATTTCACCCCCGAGCAAGCCCTGGAGCTTTTGGCCAAGATCCCACTTGATCGGCTGGATTATTTTGAGCAGCCCTGTGCGACCCTTGACGAATTGGTGGAACTCAGAAAGACCATCGCTCACCTAAAGCTCGGGGTTTTGATTGCGGCCGACGAGTCGATTCGCAAGGCGGAAGATCCCCTTGAGGTCGCAAGGCGAAATGCTGCCGACATTGTGATGCTCAAGGTTCAGCCACTGGGTGGCATTGAACGCTGCTTGGAGATTGCAAAACAGACTGGAATACCTGCGGTGGTGAGCTCAGCCCTTGAGACCAGCATTGGTCTGGCCCAGGGCGCTTACCTTGCCGCCGCATTACCCGAGTTGGAATTTGACTGTGGTCTGGGAACGCTAAGCCTGATGGAATCTGATATCAGCGCAGAGCCACTTACGCCTCAAGCAGGGCGAATTACTCCGCGAGAGGTATCCCCAGATCAGAGTCTGCTGGAAAAATACCAAGCCAGCCCAGAGCGAACCCGGTGGTGGCTTGAGAGATTAGAACGGTGCTTTGCGCTTCTAGAGGCCTGAGTAAACGTGCAGTCCCTTGAAGAACATGTTCACGATCGTGAAATTAAAGATCACCGCGAGGAATGCCACCAGACCTAACCAGGCAGCTCGCTTACCGTTCCAGCCCCTGGTTGCCATGGCGTGTAGGTAGCCGGCGTAGAGGGTCCAGATGATAAAGGTCCAGACCTCCTTGGTGTCCCAACCCCAGTAGCGGTGCCAGGCGCGCTCAGCCCAGATCGCTCCGGCAATCAAGGTAAAGCTCCAGAGCACAAAACCAACCACGTTGAAGCGGTAAGCCAATCGCTCTAACTGCTCAAGCGCCGGGAACAGCTCCATTAGCCGCTTGGCCGAATTACCAGCCTTGACCAGGTAGGCGATGTGCAGACCGGCTGCGATGCAGAAGAACGATGAGGCCAGAATGGCCACCACGACGTGAATCACCAGCCAGTAACTCTGCAGTGCCGGCATCAGGGTCTTTACCTCAACATAGAAAAGTGAAACCGCAGCAAACAGCGTCACCAAAACAAAACCGGTAACGAAGGTTGCGATAAAGCGCACGTCTTTGATCTTTAGCGAGGTGAGGTAAACCAACAAAATCAATAGCGCCGCCGAGATCGAGAACTCGTACATATTTGCCCATGGCACACGTCCCGCCGCAACACCGCGCAACACGACACCAATACCCAGCACCACGGTTCCAACCGCCGTAACAGCAAACCCGATCTTCTCAAGGTTCGACAGCTTGGCACGCTCTTCTGCGCTCTGACCGAGCAGCTTGGAAAGCTGAAGTGAGAACAGCACCAGTGCCAGGGCGATAAACGCCATCGCTGCCGATACAAACAGCAGCGAAATCTGAGAAAGTGGCTCGTTCAGAACAATCGTCATTTACTTCCAACCTTGGATTCGATTTGTGTGCGGATATCGTTCAAGACTTCTTCAAGCCTTGGGTCATCACTGCGAGCCAGAGCAGCAAGTTCAATTGTCCCATCCGAATTGCGTCTCACCCAAATTCGGCGGCGCGGGGTAAGTAGCGATAGCCCCATCGAGAACAGCGAGAGCATTGCAAAGAACAGCACCCAGACACCACCGGGGTTGTAGGCCACATCGAGTGATGCAAATCTAAGTAGCCCATCAAAGCGCACCTTGCCCAGGTCATTTGGCAACTCAACCGTCTCACCGATGCGAAGTTGGATTGGGTCGTTTGGCCCCTGGCGTGATGCCACCACTTCGAGGTTTTCGGTGTCAAGCGCAAAGACGTTTTTTGGAATGCCCTCATCAAGGCCTAGATCACCGGAGTAGACATTCATGCTCAGCAGTGGATCAATCGGGTCGGGATAGATCGAGGTGTATGCCCCAGACTCCAACTGCTCGGCGGTTGGGTAGAAGAAGGCAATAATGCCCACCTGCTCTGGCAGTGCATCTGGAACCTTGATGACGCCCAGAGAAGTCATGTTGGCATCCTGGGGCAAGAAAACACTCGGGCCAGAAAAGGCAATGTTTCCCTCACCATCAAAGACCGTGATGACAGGTGCAAAGCCATTACCGGTTAGGTAGATGCTGGCACCCGGCGCTTCAAGCGGATAGTTCACCCGAACTTCAGACTGCTTACCGTCTGAGGTGACGCTCGCGATGAAGTCGATTGGCTGCCCAAGGTTATTGGGGTTTTGCAGATCGTATACAACTTGGAAGTCATCTAGTTTCACGCTGAATGGCTCAAGTTGGGTCTCGTCAAAAAATGGCCCGGGTGAGAATGAGTCGTAGCTGGCCAGGTTGTTCACGAAACTATCGCCAACCACCAAAACGCGCTGCCCGCTAAAGCTCAGACCACCACCGACACCAACCGCAATCAGCACTCCGATAAGAGAGAAGTGAAAGACCAAATTGCCGGTCTCGCGGCTATAGCCCTTTTCTGCCGATACCGAGTTGCCCTGCAGTTCGACCTTGTAGCGCTTGGACTTTAGGACCGCAAGTGCCGCCTCAAGATAGCCGGGCTGATCTGTTATCTCGTGGTGAATTGGCATGCGCTTTAGGTTTTGCGGGGTTTGCACCGGTTTGGCTCTCAGTGCCTCGAAGTGGACCTTGGTTCGCGGCACCACACAGCCAACTAGGGAGACGAAAAGCAGGATGTAGATCGACGAGAACCAAACCGAGGTGTAGACGTCGAAGAGCTGGAAATCATCCATCACCTCAGCAACACCAGGGTTATTGTCAAAAAAGATTCGCACACCATTCGGGTCTGCCGAGCGCTGCGGATAGATCGAACCCGGCACCGCTGCGATTGCCAGCAGCAGCAGCAAGAACAGTGCGGTGCGCATCGAGGTAAGTTGCCGCCAGAACCACCTTGGCCAGAAAGTCAACTTAGAGAACGAGCTGGAAGCCACTGTTCACCTCCTGCATCCAGGTGAGGAACTGACCCCACAAACCGGTCATCAAAAGCACACCGATCAAGATCAACATCCCACCGCCAAACAGGTTGAAGGCTCTGATGTGACGCTTCACAAATGCCACGCTGCTTACTGCCCAGCGCATGCCCAGTGCAATCAAAACAAATGGAATGCCGATTCCGAGCGAATAAACCGTTGCCAAGATGCCGCCGCGCAACGGGTCTGAAGTGGTGGAAGCCAGTGTCAAAACCGCAGCCAGGGTTGGCCCAATGCAAGGGGTCCAACCCAGTGCAAACACCACACCCAAAACCGGTGCGCCGGCAAGACCCACCTTTGGGCTGAAAGGGATCTTGATGGTGCGCTGCAAAAAGCTAAACTGCCCGATCATCGCAAGACCAAAGATTGTCACCAGCGCGCCCAAGGCGAACTGCACCCAAAAGGTATTGGCAAAAAACAGCAGTCCCGCTGAACCAGCCAGCACCCCAAGGGTGACAAATACTGCGGTGAAGCCAAGTACGAACAAAATTGCACCGAGCACCAACTTGGCCTTGCTCTGCGCTGCACCGGAGACATAGCCGAGGTAGCCGGGCACCAGGGGCAAAACGCAGGGCGATAAAAATGTGACCAAGCCTGCCAGCAATGCAATCGGCATGGCCGCCAACAGCGAGCCGTTTAGGACCACCTCTGCTGGGTTCACTCGGCTACCACAGTCTCAATCAAGGTTCTGAGAATCGATGGGTCGATACGTCCGAGGATGCGGGATGCCACCTTGCCTTGCTTGTCAATCACCAGGGTGGTTGGCACCGCCTGGGGGCTTACTACGCCTTGAAATGCCAGCGAGACATTGCCGGCCTTAGCATCCATGATTGATGGAAAGCTGATCCCAAATTTGCGATCAAAGGCCAGTGCGGTCTCCGAGGTGTCACGAACATTCACGCCAACAAACTGCACGCCCTGATCCTGAAACTCCTCATAGAGAGCTTGCAGGTCTGGTGCCTCAGCCCGGCACGGAGCACAGGCCGAATACCACCAGTTCATCACCACAACCTGGCCAGCCAGTGCCTCAGAGTCAAGCATCTGACCGGATTCGGTTTCACCGCTGAAAGGCAGGAAGGTAGGTCTTTGCTCGCTGGCAAACTCGGTCACTGTGCCATCGCCGGCGATGTAGTTTTTAGAGTCGCCAGAGCGAAACTGCTCGGCAAGAGGATCCGATGCGCAGCCTGCCAGGCTGAGCGCGATGGTGCCGACGATGAAGATTACGAGGGTGATTGCGATTGCTCGCTGAGTCTCTCTTTTCACACCGCACCTCCGTCTGTGGCAGCCTTGCGAAGCTGGTTCGCTAGTTCTAAACCGGGCTCTCGGTAGTCAACTTCCACCAACTTGCCATCGACCACCTCGAACGAGGTGATCGAAGAAAGTGAGCACCTGCGAGCCCTTGGGTCATGGGGCAGAGCTAAGCCCTGGCTGGAACGATAAAGCATCCAAATGGGAAGTTGATGTGAAACTAAAACCACATCCCCCGAATCAACACTGTTCCAAGCACTCAGTGCCGCATCTGTCATGCGCTGAGCGATTTCTTTATAGGGCTCGCCCCAGCTCGGTCGCTGCGGATTGTAAAGGTGCAGGGCAAGGGATGGTTTTTTGAGAATTGCCCTGCCGCCCATTTTGTAACCGGCGAATTTGTTCCAAGGTTCGATAACCCGGGGTTCGTGCTGAATCTCCAGACCAAATTCCTTGGCGATCGGAGCTGCCGACTCCTGGGTGCGCTGCAGCGGTGATGCGTAAAGCTTGGCAATCTGGCGATTCTCGGCAGCAAGCTGGCTGGCTGCGGCCTGCGCCATTTGGTGACCTAAACCGCTGAGGTGAAAACCCTCGATGCGCTCATAAAGCACGCCTTCAGGATTGAAGACTTCGCCGTGACGAACGAAGTGAAGGCGGTTGGCAGGCATGCCCTAAGTCTACCTTCGCTAAACTTCTCAATAACTAATAGACGCCTACCCCCATCGAGGTAATCACATGCTCAATCGCCACACCATCGCTTCGCTTGCAGCCCAAGCGGATGGCCCTGTAACCATTGGTGGTTGGGTGGAAACCCTCAGGGATCAAAAGCGCATTCAGTTCATCATTATTCGCGATGAGACCGGTAGCGTTCAGGTCACCTATCCACGCCCTGCCGATGAAGATGCCCTGGCCGATCAGGTCTCAAGCCTTTCCAACGGCTCCTTCGTCGAGATCACCGGAAACCTCAAGCACGATGAGCGCGTGAAGCTCGGTGGAATTGAGATCTTGCTCACCGGCATGAAGATTGTCTCGCTAGCCAACCCAGACAGCCCAATTGCCGATGACACCTCAATCGACAAGCGTCTGGACTGGAGGTTTATCGACCTTCGTCGCCCAGAACTCAACCTAATGATGCGCGTTCAGACTGAGATTGAGAAGACCTGGCGAGAGATCTGGCTAGAGAACGACTTCATCGAGATTCACTCTCCCAAGCTAATGGCTTCGCCATCTGAGTCCCACGCCGAGCTGTTCAAACTCGAATACTTCGAGACTCACGCATATCTTGCTCAGTCACCTCAGTTCTACAAGCAGATGGCGATGAGCGCCGGTCTGGGTAAGGTCTTTGAAATTGGTCCGGTATTCCGTGCGGACCCATCGTTCACCTCACGTCACGCTACCGAGTTCGTCTCGGTTGACATGGAGATGAGCTGGATCGACTCTCACGAAGACGTCATGCAATTCCAGGAGCAGTTGCTGGTTCGTGCCATCACCGCGGTGAAGGCAAAGTATGGCGAAGAGATTCAAAAGCTCTACGGCATCGACATTCAGATTCCAGCCACCCCATTCCCACGCATCCCGCTGGCCGAAGCACACAAGATTGTTGAAGCGCGCGGTTACAAGGTTCCTCGCATGGATGGCGACCTAGACCCTGAGGGTGAGCGTCAGATTGCTCAGCACGTCATGGAAACCTACGGTCACGAGTTTGTGTTCCTCACCGACTACCCAAAGAACATTCGCCCGTTCTATCACATGCGTCATGCCGACAACGACCAGCTAACCAACAGCTACGACTTGATTTGGAAGGGCACGGAGATCACCACCGGTGCGCAGCGTGAGCACCGCATTGAGGTTTTGGAGAAGCAAGTTTTGGATAAGGGTCTTGTGCTTGAAGGCTTGAACTTCTACCTGGACTTCTTCCGCT
>JACCDO011829714.1_pt1 | contig 12747 bp, 8 predicted proteins | sample 7446101 | NCBI WGS metagenome assembly JACCDO01 (sample SAMN15323440, study PRJNA562643) | freshwater metagenome | isolation source: river surface water | place: USA:Blue River Watershed | collected 2017-08-16
ATGGAAATTAGATGATAGCACCACTGATGGGATCATAAAATTTAATCACTGCAGCTTACTATCTGCTCATATTGGCTTTGTAACGGCTTTAGCGATTAGTACCGATTCATTAGAGTTATATTCAACTGGAAAAGATAATATTGTCAGACTATGGGATCTGGATAGTTATAAATGCACACTAGAGTTAAAAGGACACTCGCATTATATTTACTGCATGTGTTTATCACCAGATGGAACACTGATGTATACCGGAGGCCACGATAGGACTATTATTGTATGGTCATTATTGACATTTCAAAAAGTTATTGCATTACGTAGTGGGTATGGCTCAGATGAAGGTAGTGTATTAGCTATCGCTATTAGTCCCGACGGTCAAATATTATTTAGTTCATCCAAAAATATAATCAAAGTATGGAATCTTGCTACGAACAGAATCGTAGGTCTATTTGATGGTCACACAGACACGGTAAAATCATTAAATTGTAGTCCATTGAATACACCAGGAAGATTATACTCCACATCAACCGATAGATCCGTGAAGATATGGGACATTAGCAACATAAATAACATCACCACCGGAGACAACAATAAGCTGTGTTTGCACACACTCACCAAGCATATAATGGCAGTTACAGCTACCCAAGTGTCATTCGATCATCGTTTTTTGTTCACTGGATCTATAGATAAAAATGTGTTTGTATACTCCATTGCTGAATTAAAAAAACTTGAATTTCAAATAAGTGATAAACCACGTGTCGCTAAAGAAAATGCGAAACTGAAAGAGAAATTACGTCGTGAAAGAGAAGAAAGATTTAAGACAATCCATTTAGAGAAGCTACACCTCCAGGAGGAGTATCACTCTCGACTACGTAGTATTGTTGAAAGCGACCAGAACACTACGGAGCAACACAAAGTACTGAAGCAATTCACCACGGAGTTTCCTGACTACAATTACACGTTGCCACTATATCCGGACAACAGCACAGCCCTTATGCATTGCGCCAAGAATGGACTCACTATACTAATGAAGGAGTTATTAACGTTTGCAGATGTTAGAAAAAATATAAATCAATGCAATTCACAGGGAGATACGGCGATGCATTACGCCTGCCGCGGGAATCAAGTTAACTCGTTGATCTTCTTAGTCGACAATGGTGCCAAATACCACGTGTTGAACAACGAAGGATTACCACCTGATTTAGTCACCAAGAATGAAGAAATAAGAAAACAAATCTTTGAATATTTAGATGAGAAATATACACCATATCAAGATGCATTAGACGCGCTTAGAGCGATGCAAGCGAGTAAAAATAGACAAAAAATCTTCTCACCTGTAGCAAGTGACCTCGCATCATCTCCACCACCAGTTGTCATTCTAAGCACGAGCAGCGGTACTCCTCAGAAGACTCACGACGAAGTTGATCTTATTACGGGAGGAATGGAGTCGTTAATGACGCCACCAGCGAAGTCGGCATCACCAGGATTGCACCTGCCGTCATCACTACCATCACCACCAACATCATCAAAGAAATTGCGGCAATCAATAAGTTCGCGGCAATCAATAATCATGCTTACACCTCCGGACACGCAGCCAGCAGAAGGGGCGATAGATCCGCTCGTCAACGAGGTAAGCCTTTGGCTTAAAGACCTGCATCTATCCGTGTATATCCCCTATATTATACGAGATTTAAACATTAAAAAATTAAAAGATATTAAGAAAAATACAACAACAATAGAGGTGACAAAGACGATATTCCCTAAATTGACAGAGAAAGAATTGAATCATTTGTTCACTCAAGGGAAGTATCTTTCCGATAGGAAAATAGCAATATATAAAGACAAATACAAGCAATATATCAAGAATACCAGTTAATACACACACCAATACATGTTTTATACTATAATTATAATAAGCCACCGTTTGTAACTAATATTCCGAATAATAACAGCAAGCCAAATGGAAGATGCATCTGCGCTGTTTCCTCAGGCAACGTCAACAAATCTCTATCTTTGAATTTCTTGATAAGTCCGTATGTTAACGGCAACGTCAGTAACGTTGCCACGCAGCCCCAGTGGTAGTACAACGAAATCACGATGGTAGTTACGTATGACCCGAGGAATAGTAAGATGTAAAACACATACGATAAATCGATTCCGATCAAACTAGCTAATGTATAGGCACCTATTTTTGTGTCTGCTTTGATATCTCTTGCGTTATTGGCGTGCAAAATCCCTTCGGTTAGCAACCCGATTGGGATAGAATATATATACAAAGAATCATCTGTTTTTCCCGTTAATAATATACTGGTGCACTGCATTAGCAATGGTCCGAAACATAGAAAGATTGTTATATCACCTAGTGCGATATATTTCAAACCTAATTGAATGAGTGAATGAGTGAGTGAGCGAGTGCGTGTGAGAGTGAGTAACCTATTGGATTTGCTGTGTAAAAATATGCTAATACTACTCCAATAACGAACACAGTCAGCAACGTAGTGTCCGAAGCAGCCATTAATGTGGGTAATACAGCCGCGATTGCAATCAAGTACATAATTATAGACATATATATTACAGTGGATGTTGACAATTTCTTTTCAACAAGCGTTTTCTCTCCTAAATGAGCGAATAATTAAAAAAGTTAGTGAGTGCAAAATTTGTGAGAGAATAGTAGGTATATTTAAGTCAGCAAGTAAGCATTCAAGCAAGTAAACATGTAAGCAAATCACCTGTACTATTCTTGGTATCAACATCATTGACATAATCAAAATAGGTATTACTCAGATTAGCACCAGCTTGTACAGCAACACCAATAGTTAATGAACGAATAAAATCATGCGTAAGAAAGTATTGTTTGCCCAACACTGCGGTGGTCACCACTATAGGGACCAGCGCGGCAGTAAAGGACCACGGCCTGGTAGCCAGGAGGCACTCTTTCACATTCATCACCTGACTATTCAGCACTCTCACTGTTCTCATTCGCATACTCACATCATCACTAGGGCCGGGTCTTGGACAGGTTGAAAAAGAAAGAACAAATAGCGAAATAGAGTGAAAGATGGAATGAATGAGGCAATATATGGCTTAGTTGTGTCTACAAAGGGGCTTGGATAAGAAGGAGGAGTCGTGGTAATCATATAGGTATTTAGAGTGGTAATTGTTTAAAAAGATTAACAGTGACTTATTCCACGACTCACTTACTTATTCACTCATTCATTTATTCATTCATTTACGCACTCGCTTTGTAAAATTTAAATAAAGGTACTTGTGGTACTTATACCAGTAGGTACCAGTCAGGCCGACATAGGGCGGAGGGATTATAGCATACATAGTTCAGCCAAAACTATCAGCCAAGTTGCACTGCCAATCCAAGTTGGATAGTGAGTCAAAATGTGGCAATTCGTAAGCAGCCAGCTGCAGTCCCTCAAGCTGCAACTACAAGACAGAACAGTTGTATTTCATATTTGTCTTCTCATTTTATTATATCTATGGCTATATTCATCTCATTCAACAGATTTAATACTATTAAAATCATTATTCCACAAATGGTACCACCGCTTTATTGATATTGTATGCGCACTCACTCACTTAATCTTTAATAGGTATCTGTATCTGGAGGCTATTCTCTTCATGATTCTCTCCAAGGACTCAAAAGGGCTTGGTCCAAAGAAGAATGTCGATCCCGATAAATTACTAGAAAAAATCAAGGTATCACAATTTACTTACTGACGCACCTACTTACTTACTCACTTACTCACTCAATAACTCACTCATAAGGATACTACATGTAAAGTATCTAAAAAAACAATAATATTTATTCGTCACGGCGAAAGCGACTGGAATAGTGTGTTCAACAAAGGAATAAAAGGATTTTTTCGATTAATTCCAGCAATATTTCAAGAAATACGTATGACGTTCAAGAAAGATAGCAAATTTATAGACTCGCCATTGAATGACGAAGGTATCAAGCAGGCGGTGGAGCTACGAACTCAATTATTCGACAACAAAATAGCTGGTGCATCAGCCAAAGAAATTCAATTAATAAACACATTACGAGGTGATAAAGGTAGTGCAACGAGTGTAATTGTAACATCATTATTACGCAGAGCAATAGCGACAACCACACTTGCATTATGGCCAAGAGTAAATAATACCGATGAAAAGATTATTGTACTCTCTCACTCACTTACACAATTACGCACTTAACTAATATGCGCAATCACCATTTATAGGTATTATCATCGCTGCAAGAGATCAGTCCAAACGTCGACACTATAGCACTATCTAACGCGAAAGATGTCGCTGATTTACCCTTCGCCCGTTTGACAAAACATTGTACCTCCGATACCCGTCCAAATATCAAAGACGTGTACGATACTAGTGAGAATTATGGCAACAAAACATACAGTTTCAACGGCATCAAGCGTCTTCGAGCCTTCAACGAGTGGGCATTTAAGCGTGACGAGAGTGTCGTCATCGTAGGAGGACACTCAATATGGTTTAAAAGTTTTTTTCAAACATTTTTACCATTTTCTTCAACTCATGAAGCTAAAAGAAAGAAAATTGTGAATTCAGGTGTTGTGGCGTTTGAGCTCAGCTCAGTGCAAGATGCTGATGGCAGTTACATATATCGCATTGATCCCGAGTCTATCATGACTATACACGGTGGTTTTGAAAAGAAATAGATTTATTTAGTTGTATTATATTACAAATATTCACAATAATTCACTGCTTGCTACCGCCGCTATCAAATGGCATAAAGGCTGTATACGTGTTGGAAGTAAGTAGGTTGCTGGGTGTCGTTACTCTCGCTTTCTTCAATAATAAAAAAATTATCCAGTTTGATGACTCCCGACTTGAGCGGTACTATCCTGATGGAAGAGTTAATTGACTCACCAACGGGCACCTCGTTCAAGCGTATCATGTTCTCCTACGTAAGAGAATGAATGAGTAAGTAACGGAAAGAGTGAGTAAGTAACGAGAGATAAACCTTGACAATATACTCCATATTACCCACCGCGAGTCCGTCTAATGCATTACCGCTCCCCAAACCAAGGATCAACCGCTTCAATGGACGCTTGGAAATGTTCATAATATTGATGTTTAGGGCGACTAGCTCGTGCATCGCGCAGGTACTAGGTCCGTCGATGCATATCATAACTCTATTCTTCATAGAATTGTCCTTGGTAACGGATCCACCATCAAAATAATCTTTATTGTTTAAATATTCTTGAACAATATTCGTCTTGTAATCAGTGCTTATGTAGTTCGTTCCTATGATCGAGTGAGTGAGTGAGTGAGTGAGTGAGTAATCGTGTGAGTATAGTCAAGGGAGAGAGGGAATACCTATAGACCACGATAAATCGTACTCGCTTATCATGTCATTATTGGTCCCGGACTCAGACCACTTCACTAATGTTGGTGTAAACAACTCTTTCGCGACAATTTCCGATCCAAATTTATTTTTTATTGTGAATTTATAGACGTAATTATAGGATTCATTGACTGGAATAGTGAGATGACGCGTGTCATTACTATGATGATGACTGGGTAGCAATGGCTCTATATACACATGCTCATCTACACGACAAATATCTGACTCTTGCACTATGTATTCATCGCGGGATTTGAGCGTGGTAGCCGTTACTGACTGCGTTTCAACGGTTAATTGATCCACACGATCATCATCAATGACCCCATCTAATACTGTGTTATATGATTCAATAATATTATCAATAAACTTGTCATTGTTCACTATTGACATCCCTGATCGTAACACAATTTCGTGAACCAAAATCGGTTTCGTAGGATGCATGTTCTCGATCGTTATCATGACGATGGAGGAGTATGGACTTATCTCACGACTTTCACTGTAGATACTAATAGGATTTAATAATTTAACTGGTAATTTTACTTCTCGCGGTGATATCTTTGGCGGTCTGTACCGATGCCGTTCTAGCAACTGACGCACGTCCCTTTCCTCTTTATCGATGTTATCCTTATGTTTACTTGCGCTTGTTGAGTTACCTTTGTCTAATGCAACACTTAGACTGATGCTTAGACTCAATGTATGGTTTTTATGTAGAGAGGAAACATCTAATTTAACAATAGTACCTATGTAGTGAGCGAGGGAATTAGTTTGTGAGTGAGTAAGAAAGGTAGCGCAGATATCAAACCTATAAATAAACCATTATCAATCTTTTTTACTAACATGTCATTGAATCCTTCGATATCCATCAAGTTATCTTTCATGTTGGCGTCGATATTAGATATTATTTGCGGTAACACCGCGTTATTATACTCTAGTTGATGCTTAAACACTAAATATGATGTATACTTATCAAATAACTCTACAAATTGTTCCAATGTTCCATTCCATTTCGGTGGAGGAAGAATCCTCAATCCAATAATATATAATTGACCACTGGAGAGTGTAATCGTGGTACCCACATCAGATGTGACAGGAATCTTCCACTCCTGTCCATCATAAAGTGTTAAAATAGGTGATATTAGTGAGTCCTTAAAGACATTCATGCCGAATGAATATAAGCCGACACTCATCTTTGCTGCAAGAAACTCTCTAGATTAGACTCCAGCTCACTGCGAAGCACGGTACTTGCCAAACCCCAGCGCTTGCCTCTCGCGCTTGGTATCCGAATCAGATTCAAAAGTGCTACTAAGGTACTAAGTATGATTCTAAGAAATAAACTTAATCCCTATCAAGGAACTGTAGAAGAGTTACTTATCATGATTGAGACAGTGAAGAAGACAAAAGATCTATTTTCATAAGGCGAAATTTAAGGCCGTACTAAGTTATTCATCCACTTATCACTTAGTTACTCACTCACTCACTCACTTAGTAGCTCAATCTTCATCGCGCCGATAACTAGCAGGGCCTGCTAGGGCAGTAGTCGGACTGGTAGTACAAAGTAGTTTGCACTTTGACTAGAAATAGTACTAATAACGCGTTTCTAAGGGTCACTTACAGGCGGTTAAACACTACTCTTGATTAAACCGGCACTGGTACCGGTGAGCTGTTGACAACAAAAAAATTTCTGTCAAAAATTGAATATTTGTATTTCACTAAATGAAATTCATTTGCAAAACGTGTGTGCGTGAATGAATGAATGAGCGAATGAGTGAGTGAGTACGTGAACAAGTGAGCGAGTAAGAAATTTCCCATGGATTATGATGAAGAGGATCGTCGGGACTTCGCCGCGAGAACTATCCAACGTTCCTATCGCAGCATCACTGCATTAAGGAATATAAGAAAGTTGATCAGAAATAACTATTGCAAAGTTCGTGATCGAAAAACCGGCGATATTTATTATAAAAATAAATTGACATTGCAATTGTACAGTGATAAGCCTCCCGGAATTGGTAATGAGGATTTACCTTCACCGAGAGAATTGCAAGCACCAGAGGATTATGTTGTAGGAGATAAAGATGGATTGGATGGATATGTTGTTATGGTAACATGTTCAACATTTAATAATAGCAACGATAAGATACCACCATTATCTAAAGCATTAATTAGTGATCATACTCTTTTGGAGTCTACATTTAGTAATGAATTTGTTACTAAAATACCTCCAGAGAATGTTACCGCAGTAATGGATCCTACGTCGACTTCATTTAAAGAAGCCTTTGAGCCATGTAGAAAGGCATCGAACAAATCAAATTTTTTGGTCGTTTACCTTTGTACTCACGCAATAACTGTTACTAAAGGTGATAAGCAGAAACCAAATGAGAATTGTTACTTTGCTATGAGTGACACGGTGTGGACTCTGCCACAAGATATAGCAAAAACAAGCATTTCATTAAGTAAATTAGTAGAAATTGTGAATCGAATACCTTGTAAAAGGAAAGTCATTATTCTCAATGTAGTGCATTCCAAGAAAGTGCCACGTTCATTTTTTTCAAATAAATCATTATATCCACCACCAGATCTATACACCAAGTTAGCGAATATGTCCCACAGTGTAGTGATCGGTGCATGCACTATTGCGACGTCAATGTCGGAGTTGATCCACCACACCCCTTGCTTAAACGTCGAGGAGAAGCTGAAAATTCATAAAAGCAATCTGAAAAAACAGAATAAACGAGATAAAGAATCGAAATCGTCGAAAGAAGTCGCATTAACTAGCATTTCGGCCTCTGCGGACCCTGGTTCACCAGCTGTAGAGGACAACGAGAAAGTGAAACCGGTGACGACCACCCCGAACCCTTCAGAAACCAAGAAAAATAAGATTGATAAAGGGTTTTTAGACATATACAAGCTTAATGATGCCGAGAAATCAGCCAAGATTCTGGAGTATATCAAGGATTGGAATAGTAAAGAGGAGTCCAAAGGGAAGAGCTACAACAAACCCGAACCACCTGACCCCTCGTGGCTACGCGATGAAAGCACCAATTATGAGTACAAGCTGACCCTCCCAACAGAAGAGGAAGTGTTGCAATACGAATCCAAATTAAGAATGTGGAATATTTGGCAAATAGTGGGTCCTCCTATCCGTTATATTCAACAAAAGTATACTTCAATACAAAATACAATGTTGTTATCACCAGCTCAATGTTGTCTATACGGGGAAACGCTGTCGTACTTCGGTCGAGCTATTATGACAGCATTAAAAGGTGGTGCAAGTGACATCAATAAACCGGTTGTAACGGCTAGGGCGTTGTACCAGGTACTGTATGATCGAATGAAGATTGATGTTAAAAGTATCAATGAACAAGAGATAAAAATAGCCAAAATAGCGTACGAAGAACAGATGAATAAGGAAGCAGAAGATGATAGTATAACTGCCAAACCAAAATTTTCTAAGAGTGAGTATAATGCAATGTTACGCAGTATAATCTTGTCCAACCAGTCACCCGTCATTATTGTACCACGCGGTAAAGAGCATTTGGTAGACAATCCAGTTGCGTTCCGTTGCGGTCCGCCACCAGCACCAGAGCGACCGTTTATAGTCAAAGTGGGCTATGACCAAGTGCTTCTGGAGTGGTTTAATCCCCCATTTGACGGTGTTCCGCCTGTTAAATACGTCATTTTTATGCGAAATAATACAAGAATATATCATAACTGGACCCCTATTACGTACAACGGAACTATTACGTGGTCTAAATTTCTAGTAAAAAATTTAGTACCAGGAATACCATGTCAATTCAAAGTACAAAGTATGAATAATGGTGGTTGGGGCATGTTTTCAGAGGCCACATCAATGTGTTTCCCCGGTGAAGAGCAACAACCGTTATCATCATTAAAACGTTGGAAAAAAATTGAACTTGGTGGTGTTATGGCTATACTTGACCGGCTTACCGCGCATCCATACCAGCGCCTTGAACACGTTACGGGATTACGTAAAATTGTATCACATGGTTTAAAAATGAGGGGATTTAAGAAAGTGATTGGTCATAAGGTAGCCATGCTTGCATGGAGCAGTCTACATACGTTTAAAGATGATTGTGAAATCGCCCCGAACTGCTTCATGGCTATGGCATTAGCGATGCAAAATCCTTCGGGAAAAGATCCAGTTAATAAAAAAACAAGAATATTCTTGATACAAAATAATATTACGCAAATAACTGACCACTATCTAGCCGAATTCAGACGAGATTCGAACGTTATTAATGCTTTGTCGTACCTCCGTAGCACTTTACCCGTCGGTTCTGTCAATATCCCAGTTGAATTACCACCAGATATTGATGAAAAGGACGGTGATGCATCGGACTCGGATGACAGTATCGATGTCAATACGGAGTACAAAGTAGAAGTGGACGAAGCGAAAGATGCGATCAATAAATTAAAAGTGTTCTAATTGTATTCTATTATAAATAACTACTCGGAAGCCACACCCAATAGTGTGTGTTATGTAGGCACCTAATTAACACGTGCGGTTTTATCATCAGATAGAGATAATTTTAGAAGTGCCATGAATGAGTGCAGAAACATGCTGATCGCACCAGGGACACGTCATCATTACTACCAGGTGTGGATTATAACGAGTTCGATGGTAATTTAGGCATAAAAGGACAACCAGGTGGTACCGTTGATTAGGGTTTTCGCAAAATAACAAAAAAATAAATAAAATTAAAGAGCCATGCTCGGTCAGTGGAGCGTCGTAAGGGGCAGCGTCGCTCGCTTAGGGGCGGTCGCGCATGTCCCAGTTCGGACCATCAAGCGTCCCGCGCTCAACACATCACAGGTACGACGATCATCACTTCGTTATATTATTTTTTACTAAATATTTTCTGTAGTTGAAAGAAGGCAGACGCACTGGTTCATTGGCCATGAAAGTGGGGATGTTGACGATATGGGATAAATATGCTGTGCGACATGCGGTTACTGTATTGCAATTAGATAATTGTCAAGTTGTACAAGTGAAGACAGATGATTTAAATGGATATACAGCATTGCAATTAGGTGTTGGTGAAGCCAAATTAAAACGAGTAAACAAAGCATTATTAGGTTCCTTTTTCACTTATTTAGGCAGTTATCTACTTACTTACGCCACTCACTTATTTCAGGACATTATAAAAAAGGTAACATAGAAAAACCCAATAGAAAATTAAGTGAATTTAGAGTTACTCCGGATGCAATAGTACCAGTTGGAACTAAAATTAGAGCAGTGCATTTTGTACCAGGGCAATTAGTTGACGTCTGTGGCACAAGCAAAGGAAAAGGATTCGCTGGTGTCATGAAACGATGGAATTTCGGTGGTGGCAGAGCTACCCACGGTAACTCCTTAGCTCATCGTATACCTGGTTCTACTGGTTGCAGACAAGATCCAGGGAGAGTATTTAAAAATAAAAAAATGCCTGGTAGATTAGGTGGTGATCGTATTACAGTTCAAAACTTGACAGTTTTAAAAATAGATACTCAGAGAGATTTGCTGTATGTTAAGGGTGCTGTACCTGGACCAAAAGGTGGATGGATTCGTATTAGTGATGCGGTGAAAGGGCCATTTTTCCCATCTACTCCAGCATTCCCTACTTTCTTGGACGATGTGAAAGATTTAGATAAACAGTTATACGCACCGGTAGGAGATAAGGATGTGTTGATACAAACAGAGCCTCCAGATCCATATTAATAGTTATTTTTGTATATAATAGAGTAATAGTCAACGAAGAACCGATGCTTTCTCACTAAATACACACCGTTCACATCGCCGGATGAAGTCCATGGGCACCTATTCGACCTGTCTGTAACAACAAGATTGTAGATCTATAGTTCTACTGGTTGCAGACAAGATCCATTCGAAGTACTACGGGCATGAGCATGCAAACGCCCCGCCCCTATATGCGCCTCAAACATGGCATCACTGCATAATGCATCGCAGAAAAAGACACCTCTTGCTTGCCTTTATGACACCTTGGACATAGGTCGACAAAAGCATAACAAATGCTAGTTAGTCGTGCGCCGATTTGGAAATCGTACACAAGCGGGGCATTTATATGCTGACGCCCGTAACAAATTTCAAAATCTACGTATTAAGTCAACTAATTGCATGTGTCGAGCTCTCATCCACCTATGTCCGAGATACCAGAAAGACAAATGTGAAGTATTTTTGTCTGCGATGCATTATACTATCCTTGATACTTTTTACGAATATATTTGCGCGGATACTTTTCAATTGAGAATAAAAAGCGTTTTTCTTGATATATCCAAGTCCTAGTTCACGATGCGAGCCGTTTCTGTGTTCTGAAGCGAGTGCAAGGCAAGGTTCACTACAAATAATGCAAGGTCACCCAGTGAGGACGAGATTAATCGTGTCATTCATGACCAACGTGTTCCGTTGCAAACGGTTCAATGGACGCAGCAACGGCTATTGGTATATCCCGCAAGTTATATCCTCCTTCTAGTCCAAAAAGAACGGGTCCCTTAAAATGACTCTTTATAGCTTCGGAGATAGTTTTATAGTCCTGACACTGCAATCCTCCACTTGCTAACTCGTCAGACGCCAGCCCATCATAGCCGGCACAAACTATAAGTAAATCAGGGTTGTGCTCTGGGTGTATAATAATGAATGAATGAGTGAGTAAGTAATTGATAGATCAAAGGTAAGTGCGCACCTAAAAGGAATGGCATAACAACTTCATTCAAACGTTCCATGTAATGACTTATCTTAAAATATGGCTCCAAATTGACCGTTAACACATTGCGATTAGGCGACGAGCTTAGAATACCATCTGGCTTGGGTGGTATAGGATATATATCCCTTTGATGGAGGGATGCATATCTTATATTCGTATAATTCTGTACTATATCACTCACGCCATTCCCATAATGCACGTCAAAGTCCAGTATTGACACATTCTTTGCTAATTTATTATTAATTGCATGCACAGCAGTTGCCGCTGCAAAGTTAAATATACAAAAACCCTCCCCTGATTTATGTTCTGCATGATGCCCTGGAGGTCTCGTTATTGCATAAGCAAAATTATGATTTTTATTCTCAACTAGATAATCAAGACAATCCAACCATGCACATTGCGCCAATAACGAACAGTCATAGGACGTTGTGGATAGATAGGTGTCCAAGTCGTAAGGTTGCAGATATGGCGCCCCTCTCTGGGATCTTATCTTGACTGCATCCACATACTTATGGTCATGAACGCCTTTTATCACTGCTAATGCTCGATCTACATGCTCAGGCGTGTTATTTGGTTCAACTATTTTGTATTTTTCTTCAAGTTGCTGAAGTATTGACGTTATTCTAGCTGGCGATTCAGGATGATAGTCTCGAGGAA
>JACCDO010091842.1_pt1 | contig 12746 bp, 7 predicted proteins | sample 7446101 | NCBI WGS metagenome assembly JACCDO01 (sample SAMN15323440, study PRJNA562643) | freshwater metagenome | isolation source: river surface water | place: USA:Blue River Watershed | collected 2017-08-16
TATCTTCACATTTCTACCACCATTATTATCTTTTGTTCCAACTGTTGTTGTAATTTCACTTTCTATACCTAATACTATATCATATGTCCCTGATTTTAAATTTGTTTGATACACTGTAAAACTTTTATTTACATAATTCGCATCTATAACATCAAAACTATTTTCATTTTTTGTATCTTTTACTGTAATTTGTTCAGCATTACTTATTGTAATAATATCACCAACATTAACAATATTATTTGGATGTTTAATATTTACTATTAAATATACATCATTATTTATTATCTCTCGCCTACATGATAATGAATTAGGTAATCGATCTTCATTATATGATTTAAATGTAATTTTATTTAAATTACCTTCTAAAATAACATCAAAAATATTTAACTTTTTATTTAATAATGAACTATTTATTCTTTCCACTAAATTCATCTTTTCTTTTACTTTATTAACAAATGTTTCCGATGAATAAAACCCTTCTTCCATACTTATTGAATAAATTGTTTGACCATCTTCTATATTTTTCCAATATAGTTTATCATTAGAATCTTTTTTAATTACTATATCAACATAGGGGAATTCTGTACTAACTAATTCAACATTCACCACATTATTAAAACTTTTTTTCAAGTTTATAACATAATAATCACTATCTGGAAACCCTGGAATTGTGTTTATTATTTTTTGTACTTGAACATGACTTCCACCAGCATTAATTGTACTAAATGGTAATTTTGTTAACTGTATTTGAAATGAATTTTCATTTAATACATTATATATAGCATGACTACTTTGATAATTATATGTATTTATTGGATAATTAGCATTTAAATAACCCAAATCTATCCCTCCAATATGTAAATAAGATATTTTAAACACTTGATTTATTGATACACTATTTACATTATTATTTATATATTCATATGGAAGTTCAAAAAATAAACAGTGCTTATTTAATAAATTTATATCATATGAACCAAATATACTTTGTGCCCAAGTTTGTATTAAACTTAAACTATTATTTGATGCTGATGTATTTGATGCCAAGTCATTAGCTAATACTATAGATTTAACACCAATTAATGAATTAAATCTTATATTATCAACTGAATTATTTTCTATTTGATCCCCAAATAATTCTATATTTATCTTAAGTGTGTCTACATAGTTTTTATATAATAAATTGATACCAGTATCCTTAAAATATATTATTGCGTAAATAAAACCATTTATTAAATATATTGAACTTGCAAGATTTTTACTTTGTCCTTCGACATTTTGTATTGTTATATTGTCACCCATTTCTAATCCGTGATTAGGATATGTTATTGTAACTATATTTGATCCTTCAGTAAATGATAATGGATTGAGTGGTAATACTTTAGTATCAGTTCTGCATACATTTTTTGGATATAAGTTTCTAAATGAACTATCTATATTTATTAAAGTTGTATTTAATGTTGTATTTATTTGATCTGCCATTATATTAACTTAATATTATTATATTTAACATTATTTTCTTTTAATCAAAAAAATTGATAAAAACTATCTAAAGGTTAATATTTTCTTATTATAATATGTCTAAAAATACTAAAAATGGAACAACAAAATCCGATGCTGAAAAGTATGATAAAAAAACACCCCGTGAACATGTTTTAATTCGTCCCGATACATATATTGGCGACATAGAGCCCACAACAGAAGATATGTGGATTTATTCCGACAAAACCAATAAAATGGTTAAGGAACAAATTACATATACACCGGGATTTCTTAAAGTTTTCGATGAATTATTAGTTAATGCTCGTGATGCTTCTGTTAATGATTCAACATGTGATACTATTAAAGTTGAATATAATATTGAAGAAGGTTATATTAGTGTTTTTAATAATGGTGATATTGGTATTCCTGTTGAAGAACATCCCACACATAAAATGCTTGTACCTTCTATGATTTTCGGAGAATTACTTACTAGTTCTAATTATGATGATAATGATGAAAGAACTACTGGTGGTCGTAATGGTCTAGGCGCCAAATTATGTGGTATATTTGCTACAAAATTTATTGTAGAAGTTGATGATGCCAAAAGAGGTAAACGCTTTAAACAAGAATGGACTGATAATATGTTAAATGCTGGAAAACCATCTGTAACAAAACTACCTGCTAAAACTAAAAGTTCAGTTAAGGTAACTTTTTATCCTGACTTTGCTCGATTTAAAGTTAAAAATCTTAAAAATGATCATCAAAAACTATTCTATCGTAGAACTATTGATATTAGTGGTACATCTAATAATAAACTTAAAGTATATTTTAATGATCAAAAAATAGAAGCTAATAATTTTAAATCATATATTGAAATGTATTATCCAACCGAATCAAATGAACTTTATTATGATGCTGGTGGTGAAAGATGGACTGTTGGTGTATTTTATAAACCAGATTCTGGTGGTGAAGTTGTCAGTTTTGTTAATGGTATCAATACTTATAGAGGTGGTAACCATTGTAATCATGTTACTGATAGTTTAATTAAGGTACTTATTAATGATTATATTAAAAAGAAAGACAAAGATATTAAAGTAACACCTGCTTTACTAAAAGAAAATTTAGTCTTCTTTATTAATTCTATTATTATTAATCCTGCTTTTAGTTCACAAACAAAAGACACTTTAACAAGTAAGGTTGATAAATTTGGTTCTAAATATGAACCTGCACCAGCTTTCTTAAAAAAACTAGCAAAATGTGGTATTGTTGAACAAGTTATCGAATTAGCTAAATTTAAAGAAAATGCTGGACTTAAGAAAACTGATGGAAAGAAACAAGTTAAAATTTCTGGTATTCCAAAACTTGAAGACGCTAACAAAGCTGGTACTAAAGAATCATCCAAATGTACACTTATTCTTACAGAAGGTGATTCAGCTAAAGCTACTGCTATGGCTGGTCTTGGTGTTGTTGGTAGAGATTACTATGGTGTTTTCCCATTAAAAGGTAAACTTCTTAATGTAAGGGAAGCAAGTGCTGCACAACTATTAGCAAATGAAGAAATCAAAAATCTTAAACTTATTATGGGATTAAAGCAAGGTGAAGATTATACCTCTGATGAAAAATTTAATACACTTAGATATGGTCACGTACTTCTGTTGACAGATCAAGATGTTGATGGATCTCACATCAAAGGATTATTTATTAATATGTTACATACATTATGGCCTACCCTGGTCAAACGTGAATCATTTGTTCAAAGTTTAAATACACCAATTGTTAAAGCAACAAAAGGTAAGGATGTTATTACATTTTATAACTTAACAGATTATGAAAATTGGACAAAAACACCTGAATCTCATAATTATAAGGTTAAATACTATAAGGGTCTTGGTACATCTACTACTATGGAAGCTAAAGAATATTTTATTGATATTGAAGAAAAACTTATTAATTATTTATGGGAGAATATGGATGCTGATGTTAAAGCTAAATTTTCTGATTCTGATAAATCACCTAAATCTAAGAAAAAACCTAAGGTTGTTGAACCTGAATCATCAGACTCTGAACAATCAGATAGCGAGGATGAAAACGATAAAACTGATGTTTTTATTCCAAGACATGATGATAATGATGCTATTACACTAGCATTTGATAAATCACGTTCTGATGATCGTAAAAAATGGTTAATGTCTTATGATAAAAATAAAGTGCTAAAATACGAACAAAAAGTTATACCATATTATGATTTTATTCATTATGATCTTATTCATTTCTCTAATGAAGATGTTATTAGATCAATTCCTTCTGTTATCGATGGACTTAAACCATCACAAAGAAAAATTTTATATGGTTCTTGGTTAAGAGGATTAGACAAAACTGAAGTTAAAGTTGCTCAACTTGCTGGTTTAGTCAGTGACAAAGCTGCTTATCACCATGGTGAAATGTCACTTAATGGAGCTATTATCGGGATGGCACAAAACTTTGTTGGATCAAATAATATTAATATATTATTCCCTGCTGGTCAATTTGGTACAAGACTTAAAGGTGGTTCTGATGCTGCTTCTCCACGTTATATTTGGACTAAACTAGAAGAACTTACCCCAATTATATATAATCCCGCTGATGATCCTGTTCTCAAAAAGCAAGACGAAGATGGTGAACCCATTGAACCTGAATATTATGCACCTATTATTCCTATGATTTTGATTAATGGAGCTGCTGGTATTGGTACTGGATTCTCTACTAAAATTCCACCATATAATCCATCTGATGTTATTAAAAACTTACGTAATATTATTTATGATAAACCATTTGAACCAATGGATCCATGGTGGCAAGGTTTCACTGGTATTGTATCAAAGATTGATGACTTCAATTATGAAATTTATGGTACATGGTCTATTGATGACAATAAACTAACAATCACTGAACTTCCAGTAGGTGAATGGACTAGTAACTATAAAGAATTTTTAGAAAAAATGCTTGAAGACGTTCCGCTTAAGGGAAAACCAGATGATAAAAAAGGTAAGAAAGCACCACCTAAAAAAGATAATCCATTCATTAGTTATAAAGATAATAATACCGAGTCAAAAGTTCAATTTGAATTAACATTTGAAGATGGATATCTTGATACAGCAAAAGATGTTGATAAAGTATTCCATCTTTATAAAAAATACTCTATTACTAATATGCACTTATACGGACCTGAAGGGCATATCAAACATTATGATACTGTTGAAGAAATTATGCGTGACTATTATGGTGTTCGACTTCAGTTATATGCTGATAGAAAAGAACATCAACTTGATATTTTAGAACACCAGCTTAATGTTATCTCTTATAAAGTCAAATTTATTCTTATGGTTGTTGAAAAGAAACTTGATATTAATAATAAGAAAAGATCTGAAATTGAAGAAAAACTTGAGAAAAATAAATTCCCTCGACTTGGTAGATCTAAATATGATGAAAAAGTATCATATGATTATCTTTTATCAATGCCTATTTATAATCTCACGGCTGAAAAAATAGAAGAATTAAAGAAACAACAAAATGAAAAAGATGCTGAATATAATGCACTCAAGAAAATGACACCACAAGAAATATGGTGTGATGAACTTGATCTACTTGAAGCTAAATATGAAATATGGTATCAAAAGAAATTAGAAGAAGCTAGTTCTTCTACTGGTAAAAAGAAATCTAAAAAATCTAAAAAATAAATTTTAATTAGATTCTAAATAATTAACAAAGTCATTAAATGTTTTAGTATTACCTAAACAGTAAATATCTAAATCTTGTTTTATTTTTGGAGAAATTTTATTTAATATATTGTCAAATTTATTTAATAATCCTAATCTTATATATAATCTTAATTTTGATAACTTTGCGCAGTTTATTGAATCTGGATGTTCCCAAAATGTTTTTCTATAATCACGAGAAAATACTGTATAACATATTGGGATATGAGGTACATACATTAACCACCCTCTTGTATATAAACGGGCTAACATTTCTGTTTCCTCTCCGAAAAATAAATAAGGTGTATGAGGATCATAAGGTGAATCCAATATTATCTGACTCGAACTAAAACTAAAACAACCTGACCAACCTTTTGATTCGACTGGATTATCTAACTTATCCACAAAATCAGAATGAAATCTGTAAAACCCTTCAACTAGATCTATATTTTTAACATACATTGGACCTCTTAATTGTTGTACGTATTTCTCTTTTGTAGTTGGGTCAAACATACTTACGTAATTTGTTAGGCATATTAAATTATTATGGGATAATTGTTTTGCTTTATTTAAATCATTTATACATAAAATATCCCAATTCTCTACAAATATTGTATGAGAATCTATTTGTAAATAATATTCTTCACCAGACCATTCTTGTTGTATTAAATACCTTGCCCAACATGGTCCTCTGGCATCTACTGAATTCATTTTAATTATCTTAACATTATATCCTGTATAATTTTCTGGTTTTAAATTAATATCAGAATCTTCTTCTTTATTATTTTGTTCACAAACTACTATTCTTAATCTAGATGGATCCGAACATTTCTTTATTAATTCATCTACGGTTTGAGCACACAAAGGATCACGATATGAAGCAACTGATACAAATATCTTTCCATTTAGTTCTACTTTTTTACTTGATTTTTGTTGTTTACCTTGTGTAAAATATTTTTCTATTAATGGATCAAATAATTCTTTGTTATCTAATATATATTTAGTATTATTTAATGCTATTTTATCTAATGATAAATCTGTTGACATCCCTGATTCAAATTTATATAATAAAATATATCCTAGTAAAATAAATAATAAAATTATGAGTATTATTGTTTTTATATTCATTTATTATAATAAATGATATTTTTTAATCTTTCAAAAGCCAATTTTCTGGAAGACATATATGAGTATAATAACCTTCAGGACTTGAATAATAATGTGACGATGTAAACTTCATTGTACCTGTTTTACCAACATTTTTTATATTTTCAGATCCTTTATATGGTAATTTTGCATAAGCGTGTATAATCTTTTGATCTAAAATAGATATTCCTTTTTCATCTATAATTACTGCTACATGTCCTTGATTCTCAATGTCTTCAAAATCACGTAATAACAAAGTTCCTTTTGGATACTTTTTTGATACATTTAATTTCTCTAATCTTTTACCTCTTTTTAAGTAAGCAAACCATATTCCAGTTGTACCAGGATACTTTGATCCTTCAATATCATCTAATGAACCATCTAATCCAGGAATTGTTAAACCTACATATCTACGCATTAAATTTATTAATCCTGTACATACAATACATTTATCAGTCTTATCTATATATTCACGCGAAACCGCTGGTCCATTTTTTGCCCAAAACTTGTCTGTTCCTTTTATTTTATTACCTTCTCTATGCCATCTATATGGAACATTTATTAGAGTTTTAGCATATTTAATAACATCATTTATTTTTTTGTTATTATCTTGCATAATACTGTTATTTAATAAAGTAACTGTTGATGAGTTTGTACTTTTCATTTTTTTGTTTATATACTATTTTAGATTTAATATTATTTTTGACTAATATTAAAATAAAACATCTATTCTTTTCATAAATTTACATTTTGCCATATTATCTTTTACTGACCATTTAAATTTATACGCATATATTTCAACACCTTTATTATAAGCTTCTTTTAATTTTTCTGAATAAATTTTATCTTTCAAATAATTTGGACTAAATATATCAGCATCACTTCGTTGAACTATAAATACTAAACTTACTCTATAACCTTCATTTTTAAGTTTTATTAAATCTATAATATGTTTATAGGCACGATCACTTACACATATGTTCTTTGAATTTTTATATCCATCTGGAAATATTGCCGTTGTTATATTATTTTCAACTTTAACTAATGGTACATTTTTAATTTCCACATAAAATTTTTCATTATTTTTTGATAATAAAAAATCTAAACGACTATCATGAATTTTTATTTCTGGTTTTTCTATTTTATAATCCTTAAACTCATTAAATTTTTTGTAAAAATGTGAAAAAATTTTATTGGCAAATATTGGATTAGCACCAATTATTACTTTATTATGTTTAACTAATTCAATTGTGTATTGTGATTTTCTACATTCACTATCACATTTTGAAACTAACACATTTGTATTTTTATCTATTAAACCACATAAACCTAATGATGGACTATGAGCTAATTTTTCTTTATTATTTATCTCTATATCTGCAACATATGGTGATTTTATTTTTTTTGAAGGTCTATTTATTACTACTGCTTCTAATATCTCTAGTTTCATTATATTTAGATATATTATAATCAAAAACTATTTTTATAAATCAATCTTTTATTTTACTTTATTTATTTTTATAATACCAATTATTTTGATTAGATTCTATTGATATACCACATTCTGGTAAATATTTATTACTTATTTTTTCATATAGTCCATTTAATTCATTGTGAGAAATTACATTATTTTCTGATATTTTTTTTATATCTTCTCTTATTTTAATAATTATTTTAATAAGATCAGTATTTATTTCTTCTACTTTTTCGTATTCATTAGAATAATCCAAATCAAGAAGTCTAAACATATCCATAAACATTTTCAACACTTGGCCTAAATTAGTCCATTCAAAATTATGATAATATATTAGATTAATTAATTCTTCAATTTTAAGTACTGCTTTTGCAGTATGATATATTTTTACAGTATCATTAAATTGCTTTAATACTGATATACAATCAAATGGACTTCTTGATCCTGGAACCTTATATAAAACTTGGTGTCTTAAATTTTTTATAAATTCCACAAATAATTTATTTAATTTAATTGAACTATCAATATGCTCTTTACTACAACCATCAATTTTACTATGATCACTTAATAAAAATGCTATTCTTAATTCATTAGAATTATATTCCATTATATTTATTAAGTATTAAAATATTACCTTATTCATTCAATTTTTACTTATTTTGCTTTAAACAATATCATTAGGTTTGTGGAAAAATTAAGTAATGCCATTATGTGAGGAAATAATAAAATTATTAATACGATGACTATCATGCCTTTAATTTTGTCCCTGAAAAACCTGTATATTATTTCACCTATTTTTTCCGTAAAATCTTCTATTTTTTTTATTATTTTTTTACTAAAATCTTCTATTTTTCTGCCAAAATCTTCTACTTTGTTTATTATACTGTTGGATTTTTTTTCGATTTCTTCTAATCTGGTAATAATGTTATTTACAGTTTTCTGTAAATCCTTTAAAGAATCACCAGCACCATTTGTTAAATCATTACCAGCATCTTTTAATGCTTGTCCTATATCAACACTCATATATAATTATATATAAAATAATTACAAGAAAAAGTAATAAATTATAAATATTGAAGTTTATTTAATAAGTAATCTGATTCACTAATTATTAATGGGTGGTAACGCATTAAAAAATGTTAAAACTAATAGAATTAATAAAGATGAATATATTATACTTAAAAATGACATAATTCGACTTTTAAGTATTAATGATATTGTGGTTGATACTATTATGGAATCTCCAAATAAAGAATCATATGGAGATCTAGATTTGCTGTATTTAAGTTCGACAAAATATGATATTAGACAACAAATTATTAAAATATTTTCACCAAATGAAATTGTTGTAAATGGCGATGTTATTAGTTTTGATTATAATAATTTTCAAATTGATCTTATTAAATGTATAAGTTTGGAACAAATGGCATGTTCAAAATTTTATTTTTCTTATGGAGATTTAGGTTGTATTATTGGTAGACTTTGTTCTAATCACGGTCTTAAATTTGGCCAGTATGGGTTATTTTTAATCATTTATGAAAACACAATTTATCCAGAATCAAATAGCTGGGAAATTATTTCCAAAAATATATTTTTAACATCTGATGTTAAAACAATATGTTATTTTCTTGATTTTGATTATGATAGATATTTATTAGGATTTAACTCTGTTGAAAATGTATTTGATTGGATTATGAAATCAAAATATTTTTCTCCATCTATTTTTATTACCTTAAACAGAGAACATATTAGACGTATTGACGAAAGGCCTATGTATTCAGCTTTTATTGATTATATTCAAATAGATAAAACTAATATAGTTAAAACAGCAATTAAGTGTAAAGTTATGGTTTTACATAATGAAGCAATTATATTTTTCAATAAAACAGAAGAACTAAATAATATTAAAACAAAGTTAGAATATAATAAAAAAATCCGTGAAAAATTTTCCGGAAAATATTTAGTCGAAAAAAAAATTTGTGGAAAAAAAGTTGGAGAATTTTTAGAAAAAATCAAAGTTTTTATTACAAATAAATATTCTGTTGATTTTGATGAATGGATATATCACACTGATCAAAATGTTATTAATAGTCAGATTGATGAAATACTTGATGATATTAATAAATAATACAAATTACGCAGTTAAAAAATTGATAAACATTTTTTTTATGATAATACTATATACTATAATGACAAATAATCAAGAAAGTATTGAATTTCAATTATATGATTGGTTAGAAGGACACGAAGATTATTTGGATGAAGACGGTGATTTTGACGAAGATTTCCAACATCCTGGAAAGTTTATTATTCATACTTTCGGAAGATGTATGAATGGTAAATCAGTCTATGCTAAAATCATAAACTTCACTCCATATTTTTATGTCCTTTTACCCAAAAAATTACAATCAAAACCAAAAACAGAAATACAAAGTGCTGTTAAAAAAATGTATACCTGGTTGACAGGCAAACAAAATACCAAAGTATGGTTTAAATATAAATGTACTCTACAAGAAATTCAACCTGTTAAACTTAAAAAAGCTGAAGGCTTTACTAATGATAAAGAATTTTGGTTTGCACGACTTATCTTTAATAATGCTGAAGGTATGAAAAAATATAAGTCATTTTTCGAGAATAATGAAGTATCTATTATGGATATTCCTGAAATGAAAAAACCTACTAAATTTAAATTATATGAAGCAAATCTTCCACCTATGTTTAGATGTTTTCACATTAGAAATATTAGTGGATGTGCTTGGGTTGAATCATCAAACTATACAATGATTGAAGATGAAGATTCAAAAGAATCCAGATGTGATATTGAACTTATTATTGATTACAGACATCTTAATCCAATCACAAAAGATCAAAATGCACCTTTTAGAATCTGTTCATTTGATATTGAATGTAATTCTATTGATGGTGAGTTTCCACAAGCCCGTAGAAAAGGTGATCATGTTATCCAAATTGGAGCAACATATACTTATATTGGTCAATCTAATCCATACAGACAATATATTTGTTGTCTTGATAAAACATCTGAAGTTGAAGGAGCTATTGTTGTCTCATGTGAAACAGAAACTGAATTAATGAGAGCATTTTTAGATGAAATTAATAGTAGCGATTGTGATATTATTACTGGATATAATATCTTTTTCTTTGATGAAAAATATATGTTTGACAGATGTAAGGAAGTTCTTAAAATGGAAAAGGAAATGGCTTTTTTATCAAAATTAAAAAATCATGAATGTAATTTTAAAGAGACAAAACTTGCTTCTTCTGCTCTTGGTGAAAACTTACTACGTTTATGGGAAACACCAGGTAGAGTACATATTGATCTCATGAAAGATGTACAGAAAACATTTAACTTACCAATGTATAAACTAGACTATGTAGCTTCAAAATTCATCAGAGGTAAAGTTGAAGAATTTAAATTATCTGAAGAAAATAACAAAACAGTACAACTAAAATGTAAATCAGTATTAGATATTAATGTTGGTGATTATGTTCACTTGGAAGTAATTAAAGGTTTTGTTTCAGATGAAGTTGGTGAAAAATATTTAGTGACAAATATTGATTCTGGTAATAAGACAATTACTGTTATTGGTGATAGTTTTCTTATTCAAGAATTAGAAACAGCTAAAAATGGAGGAGAAATATTTTGGTCACAAGCAAAAGATGATGTTGGTCCAAAAGATATTTTTAGATTACAGAAAGGAACGCCTGATGATCGAGCTATTGTGGCAAAATACTGTATTAAGGATTGTAGGCTTGTAAGTTTACTTATGAACAAACTTGAAGTTGTTACGAAAAATATAGAAATGGCAAATGTATGTTATGTGCCTTTATCATATCTATTTATTCGCGGTCAAGGTATTAAGTTATTTTCATTATGTCTAAAAGAATTTAGAAATCAAAAATATGCTTTTCCTGTACTTAAACTTAATAAATGGTTTAAGTGTTCAAAATGTTCACATGAATATCTAAACGTTTGGGAATGTCCTAAATGTAAATCAAAAAATAGAACTGAAATTGAAACAGAATCTGATGGATATGAAGGAGCTATTGTTTTTGACCCCGTACCAAAAGTCGAATATGAATCATTAGCCACAAAAGATTATGCTAGTTTATATCCAAGTTCTATTCTTCATAAAAACATGAGTCATGAAACAATTGTTGAAGATCCTGAATTTGATAATATTCCTGGTGTTACTTATTATAATGCTAATTTTAAAGAAAATGATGGCTCTATTCAATATAGAAGATATGCTAAAGTTGGTGATAAGTTTGGTGTTATTCCTACCATTTTGGATAATCTACTCAAAGCACGTAAAACTATTAAAAAAATTATGAAAGGTGAAAAAGATCCATTTAAATATAAAATTCTTGATGCTAAACAACTTGCGGTTAAAGTTACTGCTAATTCACTTTACGGACAACTTGGTGCTTCTACTAGTCCTGTTTGTAAAAGAGATATTGCAGCTTGTACTACATCAACTGGACGTGAAATGTTAATTCTAGCAAAAAAATATGATGAAGAACAACTACCGTGGATTATGAATGGATTAAAACATTTTTATGCTAACAATGAATTAGATAAAGTAGAACAAATGTATGATTTAGAACTTAAAGCACGTACAGATGAAAAATTAATAGGTGCTATTAAAAAATATGTTACTGAAGATATTCATAATATTATTTTCCAACCTGTTATTAGGTATGGGGATAGTGTTATTGGCAATACACCATTACTTTTACGAAATAGCAAAACAAATAATATTTTTATTGATTCAATTAATAATTTGGCTAAATCGTCCGATTATCAACTTATGAAACGGGCTAATACATATGATGATAAAGAATCAGTTGAGCTATCAGACATTGAAACTTGGACAGAAAAAGGATGGACA